>Ga0307509_10004200_pt1 | contig 21035 bp, 12 predicted proteins | sample 10_EM_MG_FD_202245 | JGI IMG/M metagenome (GOLD analysis project Ga0307509, IMG submission 202245) | Populus trichocarpa ectomycorrhiza microbial communities from riparian zone in the Pacific Northwest, United States - 10_EM | ecosystem: Host-associated > Plants > Roots > Unclassified | place... | reverse complement strand
GAGGGACCCCTGCGCCGTACTGTTCCATCTACTAGTGAATTAGAGGGGTGGGGAATAGTGAAATCAATACCCTCAGTCGGAATTGAAGATTTGGATACTCTGAAATCAATAAGAAAATTATCTGATAAACAGTGGGAAGATCCTAGGGCTGGATATCAACTTAGTCAATCCAAGGTGTGATACGTCTTCTGAAGAGAGTCAGATTCCGCATATGGTATGTTTTACTTTATCTTCCAATTCGACATGGGAGATATTGACTGCTGTTTAGGGATTCTGAGCCCCAGGAAAATATGGAGTCAGCAGTGACTCCACCATCAACGCCGTTTTTTCGTACCCTACACACGGAACTGATGGAGTATAGGCCTCCGCCTGCTGGACATTTCTTCCCCTAGAATCAGCCCATCACTACCCCCTCGGAAGAAACCTTCGCCAACGACCCCCTTCGCATCCTCCGCTTAATCCGCTTTGTTTCGCTCCTCGACTCTGCCATCGCCCCCCCAGCTAAGATTGCCATGAAAATCCCTGAAATTAGGGCAAGTAACCCCTCCTGTCTGCGATCACTGGTTACCACTCAGACCAGCTAACTTCCTGCAGCGGTTTAGGTCGCTGCCATATCCAAAATCTCCCATGAGCACATTGGCTGTGAAATTGAAAAATTCTCAAAGGGTGCACTCTCCATGGTGACGATGCTGGTATAGCCCGGCTCCATGCAGCAACTCGGGGTGGGTACATGTCGAGAAGGAGGCATTGATTAGCGTATTATCCATTCTGCTGCTCCGGAGAATGGTAGTCTTTCTTCACAATTGTTTCCTTCTCCCACTTGTGTCCCGTCTCCCTGTTATTCTCCCCCCACTTTACACCCTCCTACTCTTCATATCCCCCCTGCTCTCCCCAATTCCTTCTGTTGCTTTGCACTCAACAAAGGCCCGTTCAAACAGTCAATTTCTCCTTTGACCAAGTCCAGATCCTTCTGTTCACCTGCCCCCAACCGCTCCTCCAACTCCTCCAACTCCCCCAACCCCCTCCACCCAATAGTCCTCTCAGAAACCTCTATCTCGAGCCACTAAGGGTTCAAAAGAGAACCCCAGGCAAACTGTATTTACTATTCCTACTCAAAAAAGCAACTTCTGTGCGATAGGTGGGTGTGAAGGGGCATTTGGAAAAATAAATCTATTTAGTACTGTATTTTTTAGAACAGGGGTAGGGCGACATCATGGAGTTCAAAGATTGGATCTTGTGCGATATTGAGGATAACGTGAATTGTGTGTAGTAGACGAACAGGGGGGAGCCTTTTTGGAGAACCAGGGGTAAAATAGCAATTATCTAGCAGTTGTATACCGTAAGAACTCGAATAGAAGAAAAATGTGCTAGGACGTTGGAGTTTCCTTTCTGAGCTACGCGAGGGGGAAACACCGCAAACTCAGCCCCCAGTTGAGACAAAATAAAAGGAATATACAAGGCGCCTTACTAGGAGAGGCAACTCCAACGTCCTAGCACATTTTTCTTCTATTCGAGTTCTTACGGTAGTTTACTGAGTAATTTTCGAGAATAGACGTATTTTCCGAAATCGAACTCAGGAGTGGTCCTTGGTTGGTCAAAGTTGAGAGGCAAATAGTACTTTGATTGGTGGAATTAAATTCTATGTTGAATGTTGGGTGGACAGTTATTGGTATGCTAAATGAGAATAACAAACTTCTGTGAACATTGGGTCTGGGGAAGGAATGCCGGCAAACTGAGATGGTAAGAGGTATTAAGACTGACGTGGGAGTTGAGGGACCAGATGCGAGTGGGTATTTGACTTGAACGAATACCAGGAGGAATACTGTCCATAATAATACTCAAGGAGATCTTGAGTCACTCGATATGTGAAAAAACTAACCTGTAAGTTATAGTTTTCATTCAATTGATTGCATTTATTACGGGGGAGGAATGATTGTAGAAAGAAAATGCAATTGCCACATTTCCCATAGTATGAGTTTATTCAAGGGTTTGTTGATCTAGTAGTAATAACATGGTAGGTTGTTTGCAAGCAACATTAAGAAATGATTATTGATTTCTAGTACAATATTCCCCAAGAGGAAACAAAGATGTACAGTGGTGTCTGCAAAGTTCTCTTAATGCCTAATATATTGTAAAGTGTCAACAAAATTAAACGAGAGAATTGCAGAGGCTATCAATGAGCGAAATCTAAATATGCTCTATCTTGATGCAATATGTGATGACTGAATGAAAAGGGATCTTTTGAAAAAGAGTTGTAGTTGTCTAATTATCTGGGTGGGTCTTGATACCAGTGTCGCAGATTGTAAGAGAACTTTGTGATACTCTGTTGTGATTTTTGATCGACTATTAGCTTCCGATTTCAAAGTTGTCTTAGGTTTTCAGCAGGGATGTGAATAGGTGAGGGCAGCAGATTGAGCCCCTTATATGTGAGGGTCAATGAGAAGGCTCATACTAGAGGAAAATAATTGAGGAGGGTTACTATTTGTGTTTTCTCGGGAGCTTTGAGTTGGGTTTTGATTGGGGCTTGGAGTTGTGTTTTCTCAGAGGCTATAATTTTTCAACCTTGGTTGCAAGGCATGTAACAGAGGCCTCATAGGCGAGAGCCACCTTGGCGTTTTTCCTATCCAAATGTGACACATAATACTTGAAAATCTCAAATGCTTTAATAAACTCAGAGAGAGATTTTTCCAACTCTTGGGTTCCCCTAGTAAAATCCGATACGACTATGCCTGCATGCTTGGTCAATATTGCCAGTATTTTCTCATGATCTAGACACACGAATAAGCCTTGTTAATGCCTAAAAGAAGAAGCAAGCAGTAAGATACTTATGAATGCTATCAACCACTTTAGGTAGCAGCCTATAGGGCATTTAGAAAAACAGAATGTCTCTTCGTGCATCTAGCCCACTGTAGTATAATTGTAACAGATTTATTCTTGTCTAACGAAAAAGAATAGGACCAGTAACAGACCAGCTAGTACTGGTACTAAGGGAGGGTTCAAGGGACAGGGAGCAAGAGATAATAGTTGAAGGACAAATAGGGAGTAACGAATTGTCATTTAACCAAGTGTATTCTTGGACAGATAGTCTGTTGAAGTCCGCTGTCTCCTGCTACCCAGGAGACTGGTTTAAATACAAAACTCAAGAGTGATAGCCTTCCTGCAATCAAGATTATTAGAAGTAGCTGTGCACAGACTTGAATCCTGTAATCCTGCAAGAACAAAGAGTGATAGCACAGGCTTCACCCGTGTTACATGACTACTCCATACCCAGAATCCTATATATAAACTTCTAGCAAAGCAAACTGGACATAGCATACAATAGCACTGGCATAACCTATCTGACTCAGAGAGAGTTGTGGAGCTGAAATCAAATCAAATAAACCATATATAAATCAAACTAAATAAAGGAGACCCTGCACAGCAGCTGCTGCCAGTGTGTACCGTTACCGGAATATGTACACATGTGACAATAATGTTGCATCAAGTGTGGCATCACCTCCATATCCAGATTGGTTGCCAGAAGCAATGATTGCGTGGGCATCTTCGGTTTCCTTCTTAAGATAATCTCATTTAAACATGGTTAAAAAGTGTTGTCTCATATTCTTGAAAGATTGATTTCATTCAATAATCAAACAAAGGTGGTTTTCCATGCAAGTATCGGGAAGTTCTAGCATTGTGTTCTGGGTGACAAAGTCTTCTCTGGGGCAGTCATCATGGACTCGAGCAAGGTTATTTTCTTATTCAGTGACTCTTTCTTGTATCCATTTTTCTTTCTTTGGGCAATTACCTGAATCGCTAGACCTGAAACTAGTGCTATGCTACCAGCTTTCTCCCACATATGAGAAGCAGTCTAGGAGGTGGTCTGTAACAATCCCTAATTGTATGACAATCTCTGATTGTTCCTTCAGGATTTGATAAAAATCTGTGTTGTATTGATAATAAATTATTGTAATCAGTAGGCGATGACTCTGCTAAAGCTCTCTTGGTTATTCACAATTGAGACTCTTCTCCTATCTGACAATCATGAACTCTGATAAACTACTTGGTAGTTCTTGTTGTCCTTGCGCTTGGTAGACTTGTATTGATTGCCAGATGAATCGTAGATGGAAAACAATAGCAAGTAAATGAATATAAAGTAATCTTTTATTCATAAAATATATAAGTAGGAATATACCTAGATGGTAGCATGAGGATCTCTATCCTAGAGTTAAAGGCTTGCTATTTGTACCTGATCTTCACTCTACCCTTATCCTAATGACACATCTATATTAGTTATACAATCCTGATGCGTTGTACTGAGTCATAATATGAAATCCATCAGCTCACTCCTATTAGTTATATGCACCACAACTTTTAACTAATAGTAAGTCATAACACAAGTCATGTGCTTGACTGAGTCACATGCATGAAACCCATGAGTCATAATGTGAGTCACATGTGAAAATCATTAAATTATCTAACATCACCATCATGAGTCATAAAACAATTAACTACTTATAACATAACAATAACTTGCTATTGCATAGTCATCTGAGATACTATTAGTCAACTGACTTCATTGTGTGAAACTTAACATACCTATGAGTAATAAGTATTAGTCATATGAAATCTGCTTTGCTTAGTCACAATGTGTACTCCACTCAGGCTCTTCTTGTCTCTTCTACTACGTATACAAAGTCTAAAGCTAAATAAACATGTTTTGTATAATCTATACTTTGATTATTATTAAACTAGTAAAACCTATATACAAATTACTTGACTACTTTCAAATTGCAGTTATGAATTATTTGAAACAATATTCTCTGATAAGATAATTTTAAAGTTGTAGAAGTTAATTTGTACTTTCAAGTTGTAGAAGCCTGCCAAAATAATAGTTCAAGTTTCTCATCAGATTATATATTTATTGGATTTAGATAAATCTCACAAATCGTGTTGCAACCGCGTAATATAATTTGATATAGTTGTGTAGCCAATATATAGACTATGCAGTCTAGTTTCCTTATATCCATCACATCATATATTAACTTATAGTGTATATAAAAAATATATTTGATTGATTTGCCAATTAGAGCAAGTTTTATTGGTTATAGACATCACTATTCATAGTATAGTGTGTAAGAGATATGAGTTATGTTTGTCTTGACCCACTTCGTATATTTGCTTGGAATATTATAATAAAGCCTGAGTGTATCCCAAAAAATCGAGTTCATTGACCCACTATCTGTACACTGGCGGATATTATATTGTAAAATTGACACAATTTGTAAATAGTTAATGTGTAGTTTTTCATCTCTTTTTTAACAACTATTACTTTGAAATCTGATTATGAAGTAAATTAAAACTAGATTAATAATAAAAAAGACTTATACTAAGCTTCTATCTACACTATAATATACTTGAAGGAGGGATTTCAATCCTATATCCCTTAAAGGAAGTACTATTCTTTTCTGAAATAGTCTATCTTAAAACTATTAGTATACTAGAGTCATAATTTCTGACAATAAAAGAAAACCAGATTTTCACATTCCCTATATTTTAAAGTACTTATAACTAGATTTTCAAAGCTTGTATTCCTGTTATTCATTGGGCTAATCAAATATCATTTTGATTTTGAAGTGATTGCTAGAGGTGAGTGGGATTCCAGTTTTCAAGTTAATTCAGTTCCCCATAAATGACGGCAGAAGTTTGAACTTCAAGTTGTAAAGATAAGGTTGATCAATTGAGTCAGGAAAAAAAGCTTAAAAATAAGAACTGGAGTGCTTTCTAGTAGACCTTACATAACATGTAGCGGCCAGTAAAAAGCCTTATGAAGATTCGTAGTAGTCTTTAAGAGCTCAAAATCAGGAATGGAGGAAAGGTATTGTTGTAAAAGGCTTGCTACTCTGTGGATTAGATATTGCTATAGTAGCATGGACTGAAAGCTGCTTCAATTTTAACAACCTCCATGATTAGGGAATCTTGCAATTTGGAACTGCTTTGAATCCTCAGTAAAGAGAAGTGATTGGGCCTGGTTCCAAAGCTGTAGTCAAAGTAGTCGTGCCAAGGCTGCCAGACTGACCACAACCCCCGGGCCGGATGTTGGCAGGTTGACAACCTGGGCCGCTCACAAGAGCACCTTATAGCTCAATACAACTTGCGAGCTTAATGCAAGTTGTGGTTTAATATAGTAATTTTATGACAGAATACTTCTGTTGCTCAGCATTGCTTTGTAACTCCGCAAAATTTTTGTAATACAGCATACCTTTGAAGCCTGATAGAAAATTATTATATAAACTTTAAATAAAATATTCAAATTATCCTACAAAGTTATGCTTAGTTATTAAGTTATGCTGAGTGACAAAGTCTTTTCAAGCCACAAAGTTCTCTTAAGCCATGACTTGCATTGTGCTGAAAAGTTGCATTGAGCTGAAAGGCACTCATAGTGTGGCCGGGGTTGTGAGCCTGCGAATATCCAGGAGTTTTAGCCACTGCTACAACATTGGCACAAGTACTCTGAGTTGAGGCATTTGCTGGTGGTCTGGATGAGAAGGAACAGGATATAGATGTAATTGTTTTTTTGAATATCAGGCATATGCGACATGACTGGGATGTTTGGGCTCCTTGTAAGGCATTGAATAGAAGTGGAAGAATCACCAATATTGCTAGCAGTGGTCACTTTGTTTGTACCATGTTCATGCAGTGTTCATGATATTCAATATCTGGTCGCAGGTGTGGGCTGTATTTTGTATTTCTGAACAGCTTACTTTTTCCTTTACCTCAAGCTTTAAATCTTCGAGTATTTCTTTATTTTTTTTGCCATTGTAGAAACCTCTGCTTTCATTCACTCTACATACTTAAGAGATTCAAGATGGGTCATATATATGTCATTGTTGAATAATTGCAGGCTCAGTCTCTCTGGAGAAGATTAACGGTCCCATAAGGGCCCCTTGACCGTTTAGGGGATACTAGCTAAGCTAGTTCCCGTGGTGCGCTAACGCATTAACTGTGCTAAGGTTCCCGCCACTTTGAAAGACGCTAAGTGAACTTCAAAGCTTGACAGCACTCCAAAGGAGTGCTCGACCGCTCAACGACTCAACGAGACTTTTATTGTACATGAATAGAAACATTGATAACTAAATGCCCAATACCACAAAGAAAGAGCTTCTGAAGCTATTCACATTTGTTTTGAAATTTCCTTTCGTTGTTTCTTGATCTTGGTTTCAACTACCCTTATCAAGATCTCAAGTGAGCCTTGACCCTCAAACTCTTGAGCAGTGGCAGCCACATAGGAGTTTTTTGTCCATTTAGCCTTTAAATTGCGTGTTGGATTCCGACCTCTATTGTGGAGCTAGTTTTGGCAGACATCGAAAAGGCTGTAGTTGTACAATGGGAATTTACTGAGAAAAGTCACGTTGAGCTGTCGGGCACTCCTTTGGGGTACCGTCAAACTTTGAAGGTCACTTAGCGTCTTTCAAAGTGGCGGGAACCTTGGCACGGTTATACCAGGAACTGGATTCGATGGGAAAATTGATTAGTTAAAATGCATCAAAAAGGAGAAATATGGAACCCTTAAATGAAACAAGAGTCAGATGAGATTAAGAGAGGTAGGAGATATCTCTGACAGCCCACTGTTGCAGATCTTTTTTCTCTTTTTGAGCTAAATTTGGACACTGTATTTTGTCGAACACCCTGTAGTCAGTATTCGGGCAAAATCCACAAAGAAACTAATTTGCTTTTGCGCCTGACCCACTTCTCGGCTTAGTACGTTAGTGTACAAGAAATCGAGTTAACAAAGCCATGATGACATTTCCTCTTCATGAGCACCAAAGAGAAAGATGAAAGGACAGCAAGCCCTAAGAGATCAATCGGTTCTCGACAATTTACTGCCCCAATTCACCCCCGATGTACGTCCCTCATTACTCAATTAAACCAGAAGAAAAATAGACTTCTGATCCTCAGCCACTCAGTCTCCCATAGTAAACCCTTTTTATCTTGTCAAAAACCCCAGGGCTAACATGCCAGCCAGATTCAAGAGGTCCAGCAAGCTTCCGTCGGATGTTGAACGTTCTTTCTCGCACCGATGGATTATTCTATAAGGGCACTTCGGAGATCCTCCCCCCACGCAATCGCCGGCACAAGATGGCCTAGTACAGCCGATTAATAGGAGCTGGAGGCTTCATCCACAAATAGCTCTTTTCTTTGAAAGGCCTACGATATCTCCTCCAGAATCCATTCCATTCCGCTAACCCTCTGTTCCAGCAAGGAACCCAACGCACTGGCTGCAGACTGCTCCTTTCGTGCCGCAAACCCATATTGACAGCACCCAGCAGGCGCATTTTGTCCCTAGCTCCATGGCATAGCCTATCCATTACTAGAGCGCCGCTATCATGGCCAGTTAGCATGGGCTCTCTCTTCCTTCTCCCCCGCGTGAATACCCATAACCACCCGAAAACGCCTCCCCGAACCACTGATCACAATAGCACAATACAGTCGCATCTCGCTGTCCCGGATGGCAAAAATCAGGGACAGACCATCCGGGACAGCGAAACCTCCAGGAGAGTGAAATATTTGGGGAAAAAAGAGTTTTTAAAAACTGAACATCGAGTGGGGGTGAGTAGCAAGGACTAGAAACTATTCCATAGATGGTCTAGCGAAGAGTAGAGAAGAAAAAGCTAGAGAAAAGAGTCAAAATCAGAACAAAAACACTAAGGCTCAACACCGCATACACACTATTTACTTTCTAAATTCCACAAGCGAAGCTTTCCTAGGGGAGTAAAAAACGAAATACATCACTGGATTCAACCTCCGTCCTTGAGCCGGCAGCATTCACCGACCAGAAGTAACTGGAATCCGGAACGACTACATGCGGTGGGGTCTACTGCCACTCGAGTAGTGAGAGCAATTAAGAGGTGGGTATCATACGAAGGATCAGATTGAACATTCATCCTATGCTTTAACTCAGTAGGCCATACATCAGTCATGCCTTTCAGCAGCTGTGATATGAAGAGTCAAATTAGTCTAGTAGAAGGAAGATACTAGGGGACAACAAATATATTCCCTAGGTGAGCAGGGGTTAAAAAATTTCATATTTCCATCCGGTCCGGAAACATGCAAAATCCGGGACAGTGAGGTGTATTACTATGTAGCCCGAATAAATCTCGAAAAAATTATCCGGGACAACGAAGGGTCCGGTAGAGCGAAGTCTGGGACAGCGGGGTCCGACTGCGACACTGTGCTATCAGCATCGACCTCTCCACCTGATCCACGCCACCTTCCCAATTCCTCAGCTTGTATTTTGTAAAAAATCTCTGTCATTATCGACACAAAAATATTAGTCCGTTAGAAGTTGAGACCATCGGCAGCGGTATAGATATTCCCCATATTTAATATATTATTGAGTCGGTAGTGGCATCGGTTTAACTCACTCGCAAAGGGATTCAACGGTTGTGTTGGAATTAGGCTTTCGGATATGCACTATCTACGCGTTAGAGTACGACAAAGTCGGTCATTACACCTTGGCTCCAGCCTTCTACTTTCCAAGCTGGACTTACTGCATTTGGCTTTTCCCCTCATGTTACCGCCCAATCTGTCGACTGGTTCTATAATTTTGTTCTCACTTGTTTTTCTCTTGTCTTCCAAATTGGTTCCTTATTATCTTTCCTACTGCGGATATATGTTGCTGTTTCGCTGTATAAATAGTAGGCCTTTCTGGCACTCTGAGATTGAATTAAGTTCCTAAGTATCTCTGGTACGCACAGGTTTCCGGTATACAGCTTGACAATTGAATCGTTTTTCAATAGGTTGAGAGCTGATGATGACGAAAACGTCACCCACCTGACATCTATACACGTACGCCTCGCTTTCCCTCGCTTTCCCTCCCCTTTCCACCGCCTCACACATCCACAAGGTTCCGAATACTAGAGTGATTTTCACGAGCAACTACAAAGCTCTTTCATGATGTTCAGGCCAGTGTTCCCAAGCATCGTGACAGATCGGTAACTCCCGAATCGTACCTGCAGTCCTCACCGGTCTTCTTCAGTCCTCGCCCGTCTTCTTTAGCTCTCACCGGTCATCTGCAGTCCTCGCCAATTACCCGTATGCTCGCCAGTCACCGACAGGACCCGCCGGTGATCCGGAGTTACCCGGAAAATTGCGCCACCTGAGACATCTGCAGTCCCCGCCAGTCCGTCCCGGGCACCCTTACAGGTACTGTCGTCCGTCCCGTCCGGGCCCGAAGACGGACGGACTGGACGCTTGGGACTGGCTCAGATACGGTGTGCGGTACACCGCATCTCGCACCGGCAAGTGACGCAGAAGAGGCAAAGATTCTCATTCAGGTGAATGGGTTTATCTACGGGAGCAAGGATGGTGACTTCGTTGGCGGTATCCCATAAGGGAAAAAGCTGCCGGGTGTTTTCCAGGTAGACAGCGGGGCCCCGCTGAGTTATCTCTCTGCCGAGGTGAGTCCGCTATTTATCAATGATGCTAGTAGTTCTAATTGACCTAGCGTTGGAGATTAACAATTTTTGGCTGTTTACCTTATAGATCCTCCGGTTCCCGCTGGACCGAAACACCCATTCCCCCATAACGAAACACAAACACCAGCGATAGCCGAACTTCTACCTCACCCTCGGTTATGTACTGTACTCTACTCGAGGCACGTGGCATAACTCTACCCTCGATCACCGTTCTTCTATCTCGGAAGCGTCCCGGCAAAGAGAAAGAGCAGGACGACCTAGAGATGGAAAGTGGAACAGCGATCCGGAATGCCCAGCAAGTATGCCGGGGAAGAAGGTTTTCTGTTGAGGAGGATATAAGGCGGCCTGTTGTTCCCTTTATTCATTTGTTATCTGTTCATCATCGCATTTTCAGTCATGGTTCTATAGTCATCTCTCGTCTTGTCAAAGTCATTCATTATTGCACACGATCTCGTTCCTCTTCTTGTTTTCTGATATCTGTTTCTATCATCATTGTTGGTATCAATAAAAGCTCCGTGTCGTTCGGTAACTAAGGATTGGATCCACTGTTCCCAACCACCCAACCGTTGTTTAAAACCTAGGCATGCCACTCCCTTGGGATTGCGATAAAATTTAAACTATTTTATTACCTCTCCAACGTCACTCAGGCTTACTGTGCTGAAGTAATTAGGGAATGGGGAGCTGTACCCCCGCCTAACAGCTGAAAGTCACGCTACTCTGTCTTCACTTGGCAACCTATGGAAAAATACTCGCAAACAACAATTCTTCTTGGTGGGATAGTTATTGGCGCCGGCGCTGTTCTGGCTGTGGGTTGGCTCTCCGACCGACCCCCAGAGGCTCCCCCGGAGCGAAAACCTCCGCCTGCTAAAGCTACAGAGGACATACGAAACGCGCTGGAAGAGTGTATTGGGAATACCCCTCTAATTAAGGTGAAATATCTTTCAGAGGCTTCCTATGGGGAAGTTCATTGCCTTCCGGGGAGAGGTAAGTGTGTGGGGCTCCGGTCTTCGCAGTTGGTAATGTTTAATTCCAGCTGCAGTGCCCTGCGCATAATTCAAAGTTAGAAATCGGAAGTCCGGAGTCGGAGGAATACCACTTAGTGCAAGTGAGATCACTAGGGAGGGGGAGTAAGGAGAGAAGAGTTGATATGGGGGTAGGTAGAGTGAGGTAAGTGAAGCCGGTAGAAGGCCATAGATCCCATAGAAAGACCTAGGAGAATAACATTAAATTTTGTAGAAAAAAGAGAGAAAAGGTCCGGAGCCTCGTAACCATGCCCGAGGCCTGACCAGAGAAAAAAGGAACATAGATCAGTGCTTAGCACCGCGATATTTGGGCGGTAAACCCACCAAGCCGCAGCATGACCGGTGCACGGGCAACAGGTATAACAGCTGCGTAGGCCTGAGAAGAAATGTTTGGTGCAAGTTTCGGTTGCAGTGCCCCCAGATACGGTATGTGACTGTTATACATATCGGCCACGCTCGGTTTACAGCTAAACACCCTTCACTCCTCCTCCTTAGCAAACCACTCACTCAACTCTCTTCCATATTGTGCCTTACAACTGCAAATTCAATAGTAGTTATTACTTCGCAGGTATGTTCCACACCTTCTTCCCCGATTTCCTTATCGCTCTTTTTTTATCTGCTTACCCCCCTAAGTTTCGTTCCAAACTTCTTCAGATAATTTCTCCTGTGTCCCCATCCCTCCAGCTGCAACTATAACTTGAAGAATCATGCCAAAGTTCATAAAGACCCCACGGTATGCTTCAGCTGCAAACCGGACTGACATCCCCTTATGAGATCCAAGTAAACAATTTAGATTTAGTCCGATACTAATACAGAGTCGGAACTACTTGAACAAGCATAGGCAACGCATTTTTTTTCTTTCTGGAAAGTCCCACCACCCCAGCGATTTGCGAAAAACTCGGAAGGTCACCATCAATCACAACCTGCTTGAATCAGCAAACTGATATTTGCATCTCACCATGAATGGATTTATTGTCGGTCCTCAAATCAGGCCCTTGCACCAGTGGGCAGAATACGACTCAACAGCAATCACAATATATATAAGCACGGTTCTCAACCAAATGCAGAAGCAAGATTCCTATGATATTTTGGCAAGTGTTCAGGTAGGAAAAGGCCCACTGGTGGCTACACTCATATTCGGATTCCCTGGGGAACCCGTTCCTGAAGCTGCAGTGTTCCCAACCGTCCAGTCCGTCCTTCTTCGGGGGAGGACGGGACGGACTACGACTCATAGTCCGTCTTTTTTGGGGTGTAAGGACGGACTACTCCCGGGAAGGTGAGGACCGGACGGACTATAGGGGACTATAGTCCCAGCGCTTGGGCCTCCTGCACTAGCCAAGCCGAAATCATACACCTCCAAACGGATTCTTTTCACATCATGAGACATCACTCTTGCAGTCCCCGGCCGTCCCAGGCCGTCCTCGCTCTTTCCCGGCCGTCCTCAATAGTCCCCCGCCTCCACCCCCTGCCCTGAACTAAAATGTCTCACCCTGTAGGGCCCGCCTTCCTTCCCAAAGACGGCCTGCTGAACTTAGGCCGCCCCGGACGGACTACAGATAGCCGTTCTGCCCCTTTTAATCTTTGAAGATTCAATTGTTTTCATCAATGACTTTGACACCCCTTGGGCTACCACGACTGTTTGTGATGTCACCGAAATAACATTAGAACCATTGTCGGTTGGAATCGAAGGTTTACTCACCCTTCTACAACTAAGAAGAAAATTCTCTCACTAATGAGTAGCAGGAAGCGTCAGTAAGGCAGGCAGGTTCGGTGGATTCTCACAATCGACAACTTCTCCCACTGGAGTTTATGGCATTACAGCTGCCCATTGTGTACCAGGTGCAGCTCCTGGTGCCTCGATCTGTTGCCCATCTACCCTTGAAATCACCAGCCGATTTAACCGATTATTTCGCTACACAACCCTATGCCCACCGGAGAGCCGCCACCGCACCAACCCGGTTAAGCAGTCGGAAGTGGAGTCATTTCTCTCCCGTTTTCAATTTCAAGTAGCTCATCTGGGATTACCTTTCTCGATCCCGCCCACCATTCTGAACTCAAAACTGGTGTCCTGAGCGGTGCCTCTTTGGGGGAAATTGTTTCATTGGAGTTCAAAAATTGCCCAGGCCGTTGCATAAGTATGACCAACTGTTGAGACTACTCAACCTGCCGACCTTTGCACCCGAAAGCTCTTGGGAAACCAGGGTCGATTGGTGTATATTCTCATGCCAGATTAATCGGTAAGCTAATTCTGATCTCTACTTACAACCCTGACAAGCAGGATTGTTAATTTTATTCGAGCAATATAGATATGGAGGGAATAAGTATGAGGGATCGATGATTGAGGAAACAGGGGATCCATATCCCGGTGCATGCGTGGAAAAGGTGGGACGAACAACCGGAATCAAATGCGGCAATGTGAACAGTCTGATGCTACAGCGTTGGTATACTGGGGACATCACGCACGAGATTGCGATTATTAGGGACCAGGGACCTTTTGGCCTGAAGGGGGATTCGGGAGGGTGTCTTTGTTAAGCGAAACGGAACCAACAAAGCCGCTGGAATCCTCATCGGAAAGAGTTGTCGAGATTCTTTCGTGCTGGCCACCCCATTAAATATTATTTTGGATTGTGCCTCCTATTATCAATGGGCCCAGCCTGAGGTATGAATTTGGCTAGATTTTTTGCAAACCCCAGCTAACAGATTACTTGTTCTCTAGGCTTGTTGATTGAATGGCGGGGGAATGCTTGTTGTCAGAAATGTTCCTAACAACTCGGATCAATTTTCTTATTCTTAGCTTCTATTATTCCAGGAGTGCAACCCTGCATATAACAATTGTAATAGTTGATATGGAAAGGCCATTATCAACCGGAGGGGAGGGATGGTGAGTTTCTATGTAAAGGCTGATAAATAGTATACTGCCAGGTTCGGATAGCAGAAGGGATAGCTGACCCTTCCTTATGTTTTCCATTCCTACTACCTCTGTGCTGTTGTACTGTACATTCCTTTCCGTTTTGTTTTTTTTCTTATTCCATGATTCTTTTTTATGTTTTCCTTTTCTACCGCCTCCGTGCTGTCGTACCTTCCTTTCTGTTCTGTTCTTTTCTTCTTCCATGATTATTTTTTAGACTTATATTGTAGAATTATGGCATTAAGGATAACATTCAATCCAGTTAACCCCAGTGTTCTCAATGGTCCGGGGCCCCTATAGGGCCCCGCGGGCGAACTTCCAAAAGCCCTGGACGGGACGGGACGGCAAAATGCGGTCCACACCCGTCCTGGAAACCTCAGGACCGCCGTTATTGTGGAGGACGGCGGGCCCTACAAGGTAAGACAAATTAGCGTAAGGGATTGCAGGGGACGGCCGGGGACCTACGAGGGACTGTGGGGGACTATGTATGAATCTTATCGACCGCTTTTCCTTACACCCTCCCCGAGCGGATACGGAAATTCATCGAATATCCAAAGAAATCGAATGCTATCTGGTAGAGATAAATTGATGTAGAACTTTTCTCATGATTTACGGCAAGGGAAGGACATCAAGCATAACACTTGATATATTCTATGGTGGGATTAACCCTGACATGAATCGGATGAAAAGCACCTTGAATGCACTGGAGCTCTATTAGCTTGGTCTTCGTTCTTCCTCTGTTGTCTGAAATTGATGTCTACTTTTATTCTTTTATTTTACATTCACCCCCTGCTCCGCTTTAGTGGTCAACCTTATAAAGTGATGAGTTTCATGTGTTGAATGAAACACGCCTGCGAGACACAAATAATTGCATACCCAACTTGCAGTCTCCATATATCTAGACTTTCGAGGTGTTAAGAAATATGGGATAATGTAAGCAACCCCGGGTGGGATTACTTACTCATTTGAGTGCCTCCACGGGCAATGATGAAAGATTTCCCAACCAATTATGATCTGAAGTTTCGTGACGGTCGACAAAAGGCTCCCGGTGAGCACGCTACCGCCCGGACCAAACCGCGAGTAAGATTCTATGAACTGGTGCGGCTACCCGACCAGAACGATATTACATAACCGGCAGGCTGCAGGTGACACTCCCCTGCAGGGTCTCCGACCGTATGTGTTAACGACGACTTGACCCAATCCGACGGCCCATTACCCTGCTTTATGGAAGAAACCGAAGTATAATATTATCATCGTCAAGAACGCACCTTTTAAAGGTCCAAGTACCAACACAGAGCATCTCGAATGACTGTGCAGCGACTGGAGGAAACTTCCATTTACTTTCCCGGGTCACCCTCTGAATACCTATATCTCTCCTTGACTCGTGTTTCCGCCGCAGGCGCTACCTCCACTGACTTTTGAATTCACTCTTGGGCTCCCTTTAAACATATAGGTTTTACTAATTACTCACCGTAGATCGAACAAACACACTTTATGCGTGTGTCCAGGTAGCTGTGGCCGGGGACTTTGCGCGCTTCCGGGAGCGCCGGACTCATTGACTGTATCTGTCCAGTATGAACTGAATTGCTAAATCTATTAATTTGCACACAGAATAAAGATCCACCATCACCTGCTCCATGAAAGGGTTGCGGGACGGCGCCGGCACTAGCTAACTCTCCATCTGGAGGCTCTCGGGATCCCCGGGCCCAAGACGGGGAGAAGGGATTTTCTCAGTTTTTCCTCATATGCATTACACCTACGCCCGGCGGTAATAAGAGACCCGGGCTTACCACACCTGCCTCTGGGCCTAGGTGCTAGATGGCTTTCACGGGGTCTACGGCGGCTGCGCTTACCGTGATAGTACCTGACTTCCTCGTCTAAAGAGATTGATGGGGTGTTCAAACCAGATGTCCAGGCACTAAGACATCCGCACCTTCTAAGATTAGCGGGCACACTCGTCCCTGTGTGCTATAACCCATTGGTATATAGGTAGTCATAGGGATTGACTTAATTTTTTATCCAGTCAACATACTCCTGCCCCGAGCCGAAGCCGGACAATTAAGGTAGAATTCTTGCTCAATAGGTCCGGTTTCAGGTCGGCCGCGCGATTCAGGAAGTGGAAAACTGATGAGTGTGAAACAATGCTACCAAATTTGACCTCTCCCACCAGATTTTTTGGTGAATTGTTTGCTGTCATCCCCTACTCGCTTTGCCCTCTCCCATCCTACGGCCCTACTTTTTATTCTTGTCTTTTCTTCTGTTTTGGTTCTGGGAGGTAGCTCACAAAATCTCACTCGGAGATCATTTGACACCAGGTTCTTGCAGGGATTGGAGACGGAAGTATGCTTACTTGATTGTGTCCCTGAGACGCCCCCGCTGGATACCGGTGTTCCTTCATAGCCGCTGGCTTCTTCTCCCTCCTCCTTCCAACCGTGCTCGACCCCGTCCTGCCACCCTATCAATATCTTCTCCGACGAAACCCATCCCCTCCCTGCCCCTCCCTCCAGCCACATACCCCACCCCCGCCACAAAATCCTGCAAGAAGCCTCCAACTCCACCCTCCTAACCCTCTCAAAAAGAATCCAGCTTATATTCTACACAGATCCCAAGACCAGCAATTCTACACCCGACATAGTCTCCGACTCGGCTCACAACTTCCCCGACCTTTGCATGCTCCTTGACTTTTCAAAAGCACTCTTGGTAGATCCATATTGGCACCGTCTCTTTCCTAAGGTGACCTCTTAGAGACATGATGACCCGGAGGTTCTTACCGAGGGCCTCACATCATGGAACCAGGTTCCCCGTTGTGATCGGTGCTTCTCCGAGATTCAGAATGATGTGAAAGGCAAGAGGAAGACCGGACATTACGAGATAGACGAGGCTAAGAGAAATTATATGGAGCTGCAACTCCGTAGTTTACTGAACTTTATTGAGAACGGCAGTGTTTCGGTTTCGGGGATACAAGGTGGGTTGGAACTCACGGGATAACTGCCTTGGCATGTATGTGGACTTTCCCAATAGGTTGAAGGATACCATCCGATCCAACGAGGTTAGTTAGAGGCGGCTTGGGTTGCCGCTAAGGATGATGGTGAAGGCGGGGATTAGGATGACTTGCGGAGCGCCCTGGGCATGGCGAGTGTTGTGCTCGTGTTTACCTGCTGAGCGGGCTTAGAGGGGGGGGTACTTGAAGTGCTATATAGGAATTACCAGCATGGATAAAACAGGGTTATAAGCATAAGTTAAAGGACAAGACGGAGAAGGAGATGGTAAGGAATAGTGGGAGTTGAGCCAAATAGGAGAGAGATAGGGCAAAGAGGAGGATGTGGGATGTGTGGCCCGACAGAAGGGAAGCGCCTAGAGGATGCGCAGTGACAGAACCCTTCCAATGACGCCCCCCCACCTCCACACCAACTCAGAATATTCCCCAATTACCCCCGAGGGAGTCTCCGCTCCGGTGGGCCGTGAGCCAATTCCTACTCACGTTTTCGTGGCTCAGCAACAAAATAAACATTCCTCATTTGGGTTTCCTATTAACTGAAAACTCCTCCCGTCCAGCCCGGGAGTTTGGGAATATGGGTCATTCTGGACATCGAGGAGTCCGCATACACTCCCACTTTCTCCCCTATCTCCGTTTTTTGCCGTGTAATTTCATGAATTATTGTCATCCCAGTTCCTCGGGCTCTGGTCTTAGTCTACTATAGGGCACCCTTCCCCCCCATCGCTCCAACAGTAGCCCCCTCCCCGCAAGCAATAAATTTGATTCTACTAATATCCCTAAATCCCTCGTCTTGTAGGAAAAAATCACCCTGGCACTTGCGCCGTTATTAACCCCACAATCAAAACTCCCCCCGTTCCCGTGGGTGTTTCGACATTTTGTTTCCGAAGATCAATTTCTCCCCCAGGGAACACCCACGCAATCCCAGCATAACATCATCCCGGCATTCCAGCCACGCTTACTAAGCGCCCAGCCAGCCCAGCCCCGACTTGCCTCATTTTCTGTGGCTTTCAATTCTTTTTGCTCGCTCTTATCATACTCCAGCAGATTTAGGAAAAAGAAATGTTTCTTCCCATGTTTAGCGATCCCTTTGCTTTTTAACTCGCGTGGTGCACACAAAGCTTAACCCATCCTCACTCTCAAGAAGACTTATGCTATAATTTTGCAAGTGGTCGGTCTGGCGGATAATTTTTCCCCGACTACCCCCCCCGCCCCTTTCCCTCGAAACCCAAGGGGTATAGTAGGAACACCTGAATGCTCGTCAATTAAATGGAGCACGAACCTTGGTACTTTCCAACTACGAGTGATTAAGTGTGATAAGTTCCGAACACGATATAAATCCCCCTCCCCGGCTGTTTCGACGCTCGTTATTTTTTCCTCTACTCAACACACTTTCGAACCCCCTTAGACAGAGGCCGCGGCAGGTTTCCCGCAGATGCAGATGGGTAGGGGGGTAGTAATCAAAATCCGTTCTCCGGTTGTCTACACTCTGTGGGGTTTAGCACCTTGGTCCCCTCTTATGCCTGACTGACCTACCATCAATGATAGCCGGATAGCGTTATGAATGGTGCCCGCCCCCCAGATTTGGATGACTGTTCAGTAGAATAGATTCCGCAGTTCCCTATCATACCACGCTCTCCATCTGCAAGCTGGATCGTGAGAGGGGTGTCTGGCAGGAAGCCCCCTTGCCCCCACATGCCGACGACATCCACCACCACCACCACAGATGCTTCCTGATTTATAGGATTCAATAAGTCGGTAAAGACACGCCCTCGGAATCGACAAGAGAACTGAACAACCCAAATCTTGTTCGGACACGTAGGTCTCGCTGGCAAGAGGGTTTTTATTTATTTTTTTGCACTGGACAGTTAACAGGGCATTACCATCGCAAGGACCATTGTCGCCAACCCGGGCTCAAGCATGTCCGTGGATGCAGGCATGCGCAAGGGCAGCCTATGGGCATGGGTGTCGCGAAAGAATTGGAGAATAAGGCGTCATAAAGTTGGCCGTTGGTTGGTTGATCTATCCGGAGCATCGGTACATCACGGCAGTCTGCTTCCACTCTCTTAATGTAATCTCCCTTGTCTCCCTACCTACCCACCGCATCCTCCAACTCACCCTCACTTACTTTACAGCCATCCATCCACCAGAAGACCAGAGATTAATCGCCGCTGTTCTCGCTTTGCGCGTGAGGCACTGCACCACGCTTTGTCAATTAGAAATCCACCACGCGGTACGCACGATAGGGTTCTTCCTGGACAGACTGTCTATGGGCGCGACCTTCGCGTTTGGATCCCTTCGACAATGACCCGCTTAACATCATCCATGGAAGAAATGATGTGATCAGACGCGAGGGTTCTGCCATGCTTGTCTTGTTGATTATATTCCCGGTTCTCCCCATCAAGGCCTGGTATCGAATTCGAAGCCAGAACAATTACGGAGTTTTTGATTCCCATTCCTGACCTGTATAGTTTTTCTCACTAGAAAGTCGTCATACAATTCAGCAACTCCTTACGAATCCTCTTCAATTGTCCCCCTTTTCCCATCCCTCTTTATCTCTCCACCGGGTTTCTACAACCTTGATTCCTCCACCCCCCACCAACGCCACCGCCATGGCCCCAGCTCAGATAGACCATGTCGTCATCCTTGTCCCTTACGCAGATTTGCACAATCCCCCATCCTGGATAACCAACAACTTCACCCTAACCCCGGGCGGGCGGTACTCGGATGGCAAGACGGAAAATAAGCTAATAGTCTTCGAAGACGGCACATACCTGGAGCTAATAGCCTTCATAAATGACAACCCCTCCCTGCGGCGCGGGCACTTCTGGGGCCACAAAAAGTACGGCTTCATCGACTTCGCCCTAACGACGAATCCAAAAGACACCTTCGACTACGCGGGCCTGCGCGGCCGCATCCACCAGAAGTCCGGCAGGCTGGGCATCGACTACGACCAACCGGTGGAGGGCGGGCGCAAGCGAACCCATGACGCGAAGGATATCCGCTGGAAGGCAACATTCCCAAAGGGCCAAGCACAAGTCGGCGGCCCCAGTAGCCTCAGTCGTCGTGGGGAGATACCCTTCTGGTGCCACGATATCACTCCCCGCGAGCTGCGCGTTGATGTGACGAAGGAGCGCACCACGCATCCTAGCGGTGCGAAGGGCATCGCGCAGTTCACTATCCTCGTCCCGGATGGGCAGGAGGCTTCGTACCTAGACCTCTACTCCAGCATTATGGACACCTCTCCGGTGCAGGTTTTCGGCACAGCGCGCTTGCCGCTCGACACGCCGGTTAATGTGCCTGGGCTCGTTAAGCCGTGGGTTTTCGTCGAGTCGCCGACGCTGGATATTGAGCGGCAGAGGCTGAGGGATCGAGGTCCGGGGATTGTGGAGATTGCGTTGAGGTTGGGAATTGAAGGGCAGGTTGGCGTTGGGAGGAACTCGATTGATGAAAAGGGGATGTGGATCCATTTCTTGAAGTGACAACCGATATCGTCCCTATGGCGTTCTCTTTCTCTTCCCTCCCCCCCCCCCTCTTTCTCATTATTTCTTGCGCTGGTTTTTCGGGTTCAACAATGCCTCCTTTTTTTTATTCTATAACTAGAGTGTTATTCTAGAGAACTACGATACCATCTTATTCCCTTCAGTACACCC
>Ga0307509_10004199_pt1 | contig 21039 bp, 15 predicted proteins | sample 10_EM_MG_FD_202245 | JGI IMG/M metagenome (GOLD analysis project Ga0307509, IMG submission 202245) | Populus trichocarpa ectomycorrhiza microbial communities from riparian zone in the Pacific Northwest, United States - 10_EM | ecosystem: Host-associated > Plants > Roots > Unclassified | place... | reverse complement strand
TAATTCTCCTGCCCTACATGACGGATCGTTCAATAATAACTGATTGTCAGCATGGATTGAACTCCTGGGCTCCCGCTATTGCGACAGGAGTGTTAACCACTGCGCCAGCTAGGTATTTCATGAAAGTTAACCTGGGAACTAATACTTATCCTACTGGAAGCCCGACTTTGGGATTTTAATAGGTAGGTAGTGTGTCTCTTCTCAAGTTGCAGGTAGATTTCAACGGAGGTGTTTCTTACTCCTTAGGTGTTTAATGAGAGATTCTCGGTGGTATAAAAAAGAATCAGTGGTTTGTGCGTCTGTTCCTCTTGTAAGATACGGCTAGCAAAGTCCCACTCGAGACCTCGGGCCTCCCTACTTGCTCCCATGTGTGTTATCTCACTATAGTCTTCTGCTCGTTCTAGTGTTTTGTGGAGTTTTTTCTTCTTTTCTTTCCTTCTTGCTTGCATTCCGCCCGGCTTTCTAGGGATGCCTCATTTCTGCTTGGCGGGGGTGGTTCGCTCCCAGCAAGCAAGTAAGCATTGTGGTATAGATTAGATAGTATTTTGAGATAGAATATTTAGGTACGACGTATAGTACATATTAGACATAGCTGTGCATTTATCTGAACAGCACATTATAAGTTATACTGTTCATCTATTATTCAGTTAAGGGAAGAAGAAAAATACGAAAGGGGGTTTACAGCCAGATAAAGTTGAACATGAAAAAAGTAGGCTTTCTCGCTGTAATAGAACAATTCCCCTCACTAGATTAAGCTCCGATTTATTAACAGAAACTCATAAATCCTCACTCGACTGTAAAGAAATACCATAGGGCGGTGGGTATGGTGACATATGTGCATTCGCATTTCGTGGGGTTTCCTTCATCTACTAGTACAAAGCTGATGTCTAAGGGAAATCATCATCCTAAAAGGGAAGGGGCGGCGGGTATTTCGCAGGGCGGTGTCGTGGGTTCTAGGCCATACCGGGGAGTCACCGCTTGGCAAGATTGTAGTAACGATACCACTCTGCTATAGCCATAGCTAGTAGCGATCGAGAGGGGTGTTAGGCCGTTATTATCGGGGTTGTAGGGGTTGACCCCCCCTTGCTCCAGCAGAATTTTCACCACACCCTCGGATCCTGTCTCCCCCGCATACGAGAGCGGTGTTCGGCCGTAATTATCTGGCTTATCGGGATTGACCTCTTGCCGTCCGAGCAGAGTTTTCACCACTTCCTCGTGTCCACGCTGGGCGGCCAGGGAGAGTGGTGTCCTGCCGTAAAGTTCTGGTTTGTCGGGGCTGACCTCTTTTCGCCCGAGTAGTATTTTCACTACTCCCTCGTGTCCATACCAAGCGCCGAAGTGGAGCGGTGTTTGGCCGCTCCAATCCGGCTTGTCGGGGTTGACCTCTTCCCACCCGACAAGTATTTTCACCACTTCCTCGTGTCCGTTACGAGCAGCCCATGTGAGTGGCGTGTGAGCCCGACCGTCTTCATTGTTGGTATCATAACATCCAATTTTTACCAAAGCAGCTACTACCTCCCCGATTCCGAAGAATGATGCGCAGTGTAGTCCACTGAACTGATGGGGAGTATACATATACTCGATGAATGATTTTCCTGCCTGTAATAAGAGCAATCTGGTGGATGCTTTACCGTAATTCTCCTTTAGTAACTTCAGCGCAAGTGATCTCGCACAATCCGAGAGTTCCCTTTTCGCATGCACTCCCCAGTATACAGAGCAATATTCTAGGAGTGGTGCTTCCTGGGTGCCAATAAAGAGTTCGGCCGAAAAGGCTTTCACCAGTTGGAAATTCAGATAGGTCAGGCAGATTTCAGCTATTGCTGAGTGAGGTCTACTGAATATATCGGGGCGAGCGGAAAGGTACTCTTGTAGAGTAAAGTGGATCAATCGCACGATTGACGCCTCCTTATCTACGATAATAAGCCCTTGACAACAGCCAACCAAGGTCGATATCGAAGGGAGGTTGTCAGGATTGAAATCGGTAGAGCCTAGCTCGACTGCAAGGGCGTAGCAAAGTTCATGCGCTTGCAACGGCCGTTCCGCATGACTGATCCACATTAGCGCTGTCATCCCAAGTCTTGATTTGTCTCCATCCTGCGCCTTTATCCGCTCTATCGTAACACTGTAAACATCTCCCAACTCCAATCCTCCTGTTATCCTATTGAGCCTTTCTCGTCTGCGGTGGATCGTCGATTCATGTAAGATTGCATCAATGTTTAGGGAGACGAGTAGAAACCTAGATACATATCTATTAGCAGATGGTGTGGGGCGGGATTTCTGGGTCATTGCCCTTACGCACATTTCCGACATGTTTTCGGGAATCTTCTCCAGAATGTCTGCCTCTAGGCTCTCGTTCATCGCATCTGGGGTTTCGTCTTCGCCTAATCTAATACGGAGGTATCTGATGATATCGACTTTACTGGGGCCTATAGATAGGCTTATCACTCGTTGGGTAAGACGCTTTTCGATTTCGGCTCGAATATGGGGCCTTCCGGTGATGAATATTCTTGTTCCCGGTGACTTCTGGAGAATTTGTTTCACCGAATCTAGGACTTTGACTCGATGCACCGCCGCACATTCGTCTAGAGCGTCAACACACACAAATGTGCGCTGAGAGGACGTGATGGCCTGTAGCATCTTTACGATATCATGGAGTTGTGGCCCCCGTCCACCAATGACCCTTTTCTGCTTTTGGAAGGCCTGTGATATTTCCTCCGGAATCCTTTCCATTCCGCTAACTATCTGTTTCAGCAAGGAACCTAGCATACTTGTTGCAGACTGCTCCTTTCGGGCCGCGAAGTCGAAGTAAAAGCACGCAACAGCTGTGTTTTGATCCCCGGCCTGGTCACCCAATCTGTCCACCACCAGCGAACTGACATCGCGGCCCGTTAGAACTGACTCTCTTCCTTCACTGCCCCGAGAGCGATCCTTGTTACCTGATGAATGTCTTGCCGGCCCCCGGATCTCCGTAGCAAAACAAGACTGCGTTATCACCTTCACCTCCCACACTCCGGTCATGCCAGCTTCTGAATTCTTCAGTTTGCATGAGCCATTCTCCCACATTTTCGACGCGGCGCTCTTGGAGATCCCGATGGCGCAACCTGGGCTCTAGGGGTGATAGCCAGGCTAGGAGTTGAGACCGATCGTCGGCAATAGTACAGTTGTTCCACACATTATTAAAAGCGTTCGTATTATTGAAGCAGTTTGTGCTATCATTAATGTGATATTGAGACATTTTTCGTTCTCTGCTGCTCGGACTGCAGGTGTTATTGAATTCGGTCAGACGAAGATGTTTCTGGGAGCTGGGTAAAAGTGGGGTCTCTTCTTCAGCCCTGTCGATGCATGAGGGGCGTCTAATCAAGCCACCAATAATTTGTGAAACCAATACCGTGCTGGTTACTACCGCACTGCAGTACTCGAGGGGGGTATTAAAAATTGGAAAACATAACCCTTGTCTCTATAAAGAATTGTACGGAGTCGGCGAGAATAGTTTTTCGGTCTTTCGTGACCCCTCTGGGTATAGTACTTTGGGTGTAGAAGTAAGTTCGGCAGATGTGGCTTGAAGGAATTTCAATTATTATTTTTTGGAAGCCAAGACTTCACAATACTTTAATCGGCACCGGAATAATTGTATGGTACTCTATAAGTATTCTGTTAAGCAGAGACTTCAGACATATCTCCTAAGTCCTTGTTTATCACATACATTTCTTCCTATCATGAATAAGTGCCAGAGGACATGCCAACCAGATAATACACCTGAGAAAAAAAAACCCCCCGATATCAAGGCGAGCCAACGGCTCAACAAAGCACTTGCATACACCATTTGCGTACGTAGGCCCACTACACCTGCCGAAGCGACATACGATTCTACTATAGAAGTAATCTAGGTGGCTGACGCTGCTAAGGTGGGCTTTACTATTTAGTATGATAGTTCTATGCATATAACTCATGTCACAACATAAAACCAAAAGCACGATAAACATAATGAAATTGAAACCAACCAATAACAAGCAAAGCAATGCTTTTTTTTTTGAGTGCCACATAGCTGGGTAGAAATCCTTACGTATGTTCCAATTCCCAAGAAAGCAGCCGTTGGACTTGTGGGAAGGAGCGATCGCCCTTCTCTTATATGAAAATTTAAAACCCCTCAGAGGAAGTGAAATAACAAACGTTTATCAATTTTACCCCTTCGGTAAGCTCAAAAATCTCTGCCCTAGACTCAAAGCCCCCTACTTTCCCATTAATCCTCCGCTACCCCAACTCCAAAACTAGGCTTCGGTAAAATACATGACTGAGGTCCCTTCCCCCAACCCATACAGGATGATATGTGTGCTCCTCATCTTTACTTCCCTGGTCTCCCTTCCCCTAAGGCAATCCTTGCTTAAATTAATATGGTAGACATCCCTCACCATATACACGGTCGCTACAATTGCGAAAAAGCCACAATTCCCCCCCTGGAAAGTCCGGTGTCCTAGGTAAATCACAAGTGTCTTGCATAATCCAAAGGATGGTGATTTACTCTGTTAGGGAGCCGTGATAATCTCCACAAGGTGCACATAGGAAATTCTCGAATAATGGCTACCAGATATTCCACCCCGAGCTTGTATTCTCACCGACATTCACTCCCGGAACACCATCGTAGATTCGACCCCTAAGGCAAATTTTTGGACATTGGGGCACTTAACCTCCAATGCTAAGCACTTATAGAAACATAATGGGCCGCAGGGCTAACTTGGCAGCTAGCTTGAAGCAGCATAGCAAAGTTTTACTGGGCAGTCCAAACATTGGATAACTCTTGCTCGCAACAACTGAATATTCTGCCCAAGTACAACCGTACCCGGAGATCCTATCTTCCGATCATTGATATGGCCAATCCCGGACGCACTATAGTATATCGCTGTGGTATCATAAATAATCGCATTGGCATTCATTCACTCCATCTCTACCTATAATAGCCTAGGGGAAAGCAGATCTGTTAAAGCCAAAAACTCTATTGAAAGTATTTTTTTTCCAATAGACAAGCCGACCTGGGAGTCCAAGTCACGTGCTGAACCTCCCTACCTTGAATTGCCTGAACCTAGCCTTTATCTAGCTTGAGATGCCCTGCGCAAGCGCATTCATAATATATCACTCGGCGGGAACAAGCATGGGAAAGCAACTTGAATACAGGGCGCCGAGCCCCGATCGACCACCGCAAGCCTAAAACTGACAGGGGCGAAATGGCCGATCTCAAGATTGATCTCCAAGATTACCCACCCCTGTTGCAGGACATTAGCTCAACCAACATGCTGGGTTGAGTTCAAAGCAAGACCTCCACCACTAGTATCAAGACATTTATGGAATCCAGGGATGTGTACAAAAGCTTTGTGAGCGGCTCCCAGAGGTTCTTCCGTTGGGGTGGATCATGATACCAGATAATATTTTCAAGAAACCCCGGTACTTGTACCTTGTAAGATTGCTGGGGTGGTTGAGTTAGAGCGCTGGGATGCGTGGTGCTTGAGGGGTTGGCAGAATTTGCTTGGTGCAAGAATAATAATAATATCGCTTTTACTATTTTCCCAGTCTGAATTTTTAATCTTTAATATTATTATATAGTTAAATTTCATCTGATCTTTCTTGTACCAGTTTTTGAGTTTTATTTATGAGAGCGGGCTAGACACCGGCAAAGTGTAAGATGGCCCCGTCGGCGGGACCCTTGTTCAGTGACTGCAGCATACCGCAACACTGCACTAATTCAAAACCTAACTCTTATGATGTCGCGTCACAAAAGAAAAAATGAAGTAAACCGTTCATCCCGCTTTCCCTCACCCCTCTAATTCACAATCAGGTGGGACCGTACAGCGCGGTGGACTCCTCGATCCCTCTTCCCTTAGCCCGTATGAGGGCATCCCCAATTAGCAGGTTGAAACATTCCGTTGATATGGCCTCGTAGCGATAGGGGGGGGGGGCTCTATTACTTCTGTGTAGACCTCTGGCGCATCGTCTTGAGATGTATGCCATCGAATCTCGAAACGCCTACTGTTAATGTGCTAGGCATTCGGGTACGCTAATGCGAGCTCAGCGCGGGAGTCTTGTAGTCTCTGGAAACCCGCCGCGGCGCGTTCTTGATGGTTTCTCTGGTGGTATATTTCATGCTATTAGATCGATCAGGAGGCGAGTGAGATGAGTGACATGAAACGTCTGCGTGCCAGACTCCTCCCACCCTCCATGCTGATGTCTATACGGCAGCGGGGGTGGCCGGCAGTAAGTATGTTACCGTACTATCCATAAAGCTATATCATTTGTAGTAGCTAATCTCCTATCCGGAATACAGTCTTTATATAAGTTAGTTGTTAACGGTCGCCTCAAGAACCCTTTGTGCTATCTCACATCGTTTGTCCTCTATCTAAGCAATATTCTATAAATGTTTGTCCGTCTCTCAGGGGAGGAGAGAAGGTAGGAGAAAAAAAATACGGTACAAGAAAAAAAAAATAGGCAAAAATTTAAGGTTAGAGGAAAATCAAATGATAAGACGGAAATAACAGACTATAGACTGGAGCCTCTCACAAAAATAGAAGTATTTCGCCACACGCACCCAAAGTCTACAGAGCTTTGTAAACTGAAACTCATAAATGCTCACTCGGCGATCTAAGGGAATCCCTGAGGAGGATCAGGTGGGTATGATGATATATACCTGCGTCCCTATCTCATAGGATTTCCCTCATACACAAAAGGTGATGTCCAAGGGCGATCGGCATGAGAAAAGTACAACAAAAGGGAAGGGGTGGCGGTTGTCTTAGCGAGGCGGTGTCCTGTAGGCCTCGAATCGTAGTGGGGGTTACCACGTTGCGAGACTCTAGTAGCGCCACAATCATCTCACGGCCACTCCCAGAAGCGATCGAGACCGGTGTTCGGCCGTAAATATCGGGCTTGTCGGGCTTGACTTCTTTTCGTCCGAGTAGTATTTTCATCACTCCCTTATTTTCATACCATGACGCAAACCAGAGCGGTGTCCGTTCTCACACGGCTTGTCGGGGTTGACATCTCCCCGTGTGAGTAGCATGTTGACCACTCCCTCATATCCTTCCCCGGCTGCATACGAGAGCGATGTTCGGCCGTTATCATCTGGCTGGTCGGGATTGACCTCTTCCCGTTGGAGTAGTATTTTTACCGCCCCCTCACGTCCATGCCAAGCGGCATACGAGAGTGGTGTTCGGTGGTAATTATCCGGCTCGCCAGGGTTGACCGCCCCTTGCCCAAGCAGTATCTGCATCACTCCTCCGTGTCCACCCTCGGCAGCGAGCGATAGCGGCGTTCGGCCGTAATTATTTGGCCTGCTGGGGTTGACCCCCTCTCGCTGGAGTAGTAATTTCACTACTCCCTCGTGTCCGTTCCGAGCGGCGTGCGAGAGTGGTGCTTGACTGGAATTGTCGGGCTCGTCAGGGTCGACATCCTGCCGCCCAAGTAGTATTTTCACCACTCCCTCATGTCCATTGCAGGCGGCGTGCGAGAGCGGTGTTCGGCCGTCATTGTCTGGTTTGTCGGAGTTGACCTCTTCTCGCCCGAGTAGTATTTTTGCCACTTCCTCATGTCCGTTCCGCGCAGCCCATGCAAGTGGTGTACAGCCAGCAAAATCTCCTTCATTGATATCGTAAAATTCCATCTCAATTAAAGCAGCAACGACCTCACTAATCCCAAAGAACGATGCGCAGTGCAGCCCACTGAACGGAGAACAGGTACCACGATTCCAAGGGTACAAATGCTTCGCCTGTACTAAAAGTAATTTGGTCGATATTTGACTATAAGGTAGTTTTAATAGCTCCAGCACACGTGATCTCGCGCACTCCGAGAGTTCCCTTTTTGCATGGACCCCCCAGTATACTGAACAATATTCAAGAAAGGGTGTGTTGTCGGCATTGAAGGAGGGAGTGGCCGAAAGGGCTTTGGATTGTTGGGAATTCAAATAGGTCAAACAAATTTCGGCCATTGCCGAGTGAGGTCTGCTGAATATATCGGGATGACCGGAAAGATACTCCTGGAGGGTAAAATGGACCAACCGTACAGTTGATGCCTCCTTATCTACAGCAATAAGCCCTTGGCAGCAGGCAACTAATGTCGACACAGAGGGGACATTGTCAGGATTGAAATCGGCGGAGCCTAGCTCGACTGCAAGGGCGTGGCAGAGCTCATCCGCTTGCAACGGCCGTTCCGCATGGCTGATCCACATTAAGGCCGCCATCCCGAGTCTTGATTTATCCCCAGCTTGCGCCTTTATCCGTTCGATCGTCGCACTGTATGCATCTCCCAACTCTAATCCGTCTGCCATTTTATTGAGCCTTTCCCGTCTGCGGTGGATTGTCGATTCATGTAAGATTGCCTCGATATTTAAAGAAACTAGTAAAAACCTGAATGCATATCTATTAGCGGATAGTGTGGGGATTCCTAGTGCTATTGCGGCTACGTACATTTCCGACATATTTTGGGGAATCTTCTCCAGAATGTCTGCCTCTAGACTCTCGTTCATCGCATCTGGAGTTTCGTCTTCGCCTAGTCTAACACGAAGGTATCCGACGATATCGTTTTGCCTAGGGCTTACATATACACTTATCACTCGCCCAACAAGACGCTTTTCGATCTCAGCACGAATATGAGGCCTCCCAGTGATGAATATCCGTGTGCGCGGGGACTTTTCGAGGATTTGTTTTAGCGAATCAAAGAGCTTCACTCGATGCGCCGCCGCAAATTCGTCTAGTGCATCTATGCATACAAATGTAGGTAGTAGGGACGTGACGCTCTGTAGCATCTTCACGATGTCCGGAAGTAGAGGTCCACGCCCACCAACGGCCTTTTTCTGCCCCCGAAAGGCTTGTGATATTTCCTCCGCCGACGATCTGCTTCAGCAAGGAACCCAGCGTACTAGTCACGGACTGCTCCTTTCGGGCTGCGAAGTCAAAGTAGAAACACGTAACAGCCATATTTTGCTCCTCAGCCTGATTGTACAACCTGTCCACTACCAGCGAACTGACACTGCGGCTTGTTAGCACTAATTATTTTCTCCTCTCCACCAAGAGGGAATCTCGTTACCTGATAAATGTCTTACCGACCCCCGGAGCTCCATAGCAAAACAGGACTGCGTTATCACCATTATGTTTCCCACTCCGGTCATGCCAGCTTCTGAATTCCTCAGTTTGCATGAGCCATTCCCCCACGTTCTCGATGCGGCGCTCCCGGATATCCTGATGCCGTAGCTTAGGCTCCAGAGGTGATAGCCAGGTTAGAAGTGGAGATCGATCATTGGCAATGGTATAGTTATTCCACACATTAAAAGAGTTCGTATTGAAGCAGTTGGTGTTGTCATGGACGGTGTGTTGAGACATCTTCCGCTCTTTGTTACCCGCACTGGAGGAGTTATTGGGTATGGTCGGTTGGTGACCTTCTTTGGTACTCGAAGGAAGGCAGGGGCTTTTCCCCGCCAAAGTGACACAGGACCATCACAATCTTGAATTGTCAGCGAATCATCGAACTCGAATGGCGCCACAAGAGGATTACCAATCCTGGTTGCGAATTTTCCCGCCCCAGATGCCCCAAGTGTATACGGCGATACAAGCTCAACCACCGGTACATGTACTCGAGTATATAATAGATAAGCTAGGATTGTAGACAAGGTGCGGCCACTATCGTGAGCATTTCGCACATCAGATTTAATTTGCGCCCGAGTGTCCAACACTGCAAAAACAATCACCGGCGGAAGCCACAATCATCTCAAGTGCTAATACAAGTACCACGGGCCCCAACTTAAGATACAAGGCTTTCCTACTCTATATGACAGAATCTCTCTCCCACCAGTGTTTGATCTTACGATTACGAATAAAAGTCACGATTTCTCCCATTAAGCGTCCGGTGCTCTAGGTAAATAAATCACGGGCTCCTTTCTTAACGCGAACGGTGATGATTTATTTACTAGTACGAGTAGTTAAGAACAGCGATAGCCCTTACGAAAGACTCCCAATGATGGCCAAAGAGTGGATTTAACGATATACTCTAAGTTAGTCTGTTGTGCTCGTACGGTGTTTCATCTGCCTATGCCGATGATAGTCGGAAAACAGGATCCCTAAGGTACCGTTTCAGACCATCCCATCATTGCGAGCAAGAGCTTTCCAATATTTAGACTCATTACCTATAACCTTGCTGGGCTGCTTTAAGTTAGCTGCGGTGTTGGCCCTGTGTTTGTTCGCAAACTCACAAGGGGTTGCTACGGCGGCCCTAGTGACCGAGGGTCTAGAAACCTGTTTTTGGGCTCTAATCGATCTCAGGAGACCAGGAAGAGGTATAGGGATGGGATGCTTACTCCTGGATGAGATATTGGGTTGGGGTCACCCACGCCAACTATCCATCCCAAAGGTAAACCGGTCAAAACCGAAACCCTTATCAAATATAGCGTTTCGCAATAGGCGAGCCGGGATCGAAGTTCAAATCACTCCCGGAGCACTCCCACCTCAGATGCCGGGAATGCCAATGCAATCGCGTTCATAAAGCATCACTCGGTCATAAGAACTGTTAGAAATGATCCTGGCGGGCCGAGAACTTTAAGCGGTGGGCAGAATGAAGTGTTTGCAAGCCGCTTGATGGGTACGGATAGTACGGGAGAACTTTACTGAGCGTGAGAACAAGAGAGAGATTAAACGGTAATATGAGAGTTGTGTTAAGAGCAGTTTCGTTGGCTGTAGTTCACTGTGTAAAAAGAACTTGTTGAGTGGGGAGAGGAGAAAAGAAGCGAAACGAAACAGAAGGCAAAGACAAGCGGGCCCCGTAACCATGGCAGCCAAGTCAACCGTATGACTAAGCTTCGGGGAGCAACTCCTGATATCCAACAAGAACTCCAATTTCATTCCGGATCTGGAACCCAGCCCCGACAAGAGAGCCTCAACCACGCGTGCGCTCATCACGCCTGCGCTGATCACACCTGCGGCTCAACGAAACTTTGTGGCTTAGAATAACGTTTAAGGTTATGCCAAGTCATAAAGTTATGCTGAGTCACCAAGGTGTGTTGAGCCACACTGTGGAGTCACAAAGTTGTGTTGAGCCGCAAAGTTGTGGCAGGCACTCTTTACCTGTATCGTATTATACTCGTAGAGTGCCCCAGGTTGTGAGCCGGCGAACATCCGGGGGTTACGGCCACAGCCGCAACCTTGGCACGGTTAATTCATACCACAGTCTAGCAGACTAAAATACCATATGATTTCATAGAGAGAAAGAAATATGAAATGAAAGAGAAAGAAACCATTCATCCTACTTTCTCTCACTCCTCCAATTCACTAGTAGGTTGAACAGTACTGCGCCTCAAGCTCCTTGATCCCTCTTCCCTCAACCCGTATGAGGACATCCCAATATGGGAGTTGAAAGACTCTCTCTTACTCTTCCCCGATGCATTCTCATAGAGATTGGGAGAGCGCTCTGATGTTGCCTTGTAGAATTTTGGCACGCAGTCCGGGGATGATTGCCGCCGGTCTTGTGAGGCTTACTGATGGCTATTCCACAGCGTTAACGCGGTTTCTGCTCGGGAGCCCTACAGTTCCTGAATACCTGTACTTGTATATAGAATATGATATCTTCTTAGAGGTTACCCTGCTGCTATGTTTTATGCTAAAAAATTCGTCGTGAGACGAGTGAGATTAATTAGTGAAATAAAGCCCCTGTGTGCTGATCTCACGCCACCCCCCATACTAATATCTATAGCGGGGGGAGCTAGCACGTGCTCGTTAAGTATGTTAACATTCAACCCGTTTGGCCATATCATTTATAGTAACCAGTCTCTCATTTTGGATACACTCTTTGTGTAGCAATTAACAATCGCCCCCTTGGGCTACCTTACACCGCCTATCCCCTATCTCATCAACGCCATATATACAGTGTATGTATTATGCAGGAGAGAGGAGAGAAAAGGAAGAAAGATTATACAAAAAAAAAAAAGACACGCGCGACAAAATTTACAGAAAATCAAATGATAGGATGAAAACTACAACCGATAAACCAGGGCTTCTCACAACAATAGAACTCGCCCCCCGCGAAGTCTACGGCTTGTAAACAGAAACTCATAGATTCTCGCCCGACGACGAAAGTAAAGCGCTAAAAAAGGATAGGAAAGTATAGTATATGCGCGCGTTGCGATTTATAGGATGTCCCTCACCTACGCGGAGTGACTCCGAAGGACAAGTGGCGTGAGTAACTGACTCCGAAGGAGAGAGGGGAGCTTTTTCACGAAGGAGTGTCTCCTAGGCCTTAAATCGCGCTGGAGTTACGGTTTTGTGGGACTGCAGTAGGGCTGCCACCCCATTATGGCGATTCCTAGCAGCAACAAAGAGCGGTGTCCGGCCCCGACTATCCGGCTTGCCTTGGTCGACCTCTTCTCGCCCGAGTAATATCCTCACCACTCCCTCACGGCCAGACTCAGCGGCGTGCAGGAGTGGTGTTCGGCCGTGATTGTCTAACTTGTCAGGATTGACCTCTTCCCGCCCGAGCAGTATTGTCACCACTTCTTCGTATCCGTTCCAGGCGGCATACGAGAGCGGTGTTCGGCCGCGCTTATCTGTCGCATCGGGATTGATCTCTTCCCGTTCAAGTAGTATTTTCACCACCCCCTCGTATCCACCCCCAGCGGCATACGAAAGCGGTGTTCGGCCGCGATTATCTGTCACATCGGGATTGATCTCTTCCCGTTCAAGTAGTATTTTCGCCACCCCCTCGGATCCACCCCCAGCGGCATACGAGAGCGGTGTTCGGCCGCCCTTATCTGTCACGTCGGGATTAACCCCTCCCCGTTCGAGTAGTAGTTTCACCACCCCCTTGTATCCACGCCCAGCGGCATACGAGAGCGGTGTTAGGCCATAATTATCAGTCAGGTCGGGATTGACCTCTTCGCGTTCAAGTAGTAGTTTCACCACCCCCTCGGATCCACGCCCAGCGGCATACGAGAGCAGTGTTCGGCCGCGATTATCTGTCAAGTCGGTATTGACCTCTTCCCGTTCGAGTAGTAGTTTCACCACCCCCTCGTATCCACCCCGAGCGGCATACCAGAGCGGTGTTCGGCCGTCCTCATCTGTCACATCGGGATTGACCTCTTCGCGTGCGAGTAGTAGTTTCACCACTCCCTCACATCCACCCTTAGCGGCATACAAGAGCGGTGTTCGGCCGTCCTCATCTGTCAGGTCGGGATTAACCTCTCCCCGTTGGAGTAGTAGTCTCACCACCCCCTCAGATCCGCCCTCAGCGGCATATGAGAGCAGTGTTCGGCCGCGATTATCTGTCAGGTCGGGATTGACATCTTCCCGTTCAAGTAGTAGTTTCACCACCCCCTCGGATCCACGCCCAGCGGCATACGAGAGCGGCGCTCTGCCGCGCTTATCAGTCAGGTCTAGATTGACCTCTTCCCATTCGAGTACTAGTTTCACCACTCCGTCGTGTTTATCCCCGGCGGCATACGAGAGCGGTGTTTGGCCGCCCTTATCTGTCAGGTCGGGATTGACCTCTTCCCGTTCGAGCAGTAGTTTCACCACACCCTCGGATCCACGCCCAGCGGCATATGAGAGCGGTGTTCGGCCGCCCTCATCTGTCAGGTCGGGATTGACCTTTTCCCGTTCGAGTAATAGTCCCACCATCCCCTCATGTCCGCCCCCGGCGGCATACGAGAGCGGTGTTCGGCCATAATTATCCGTCTGGTCGAGATTGACCCCTTCCCGTTCGAGTAGTAGTTTCGCCACCCCCTTGTGTCCGCCCCCGGCGGCATACGACAGCGGTGTTCGGCCGCCCTCATCTGTCAGGTCAGGATTGACCTCTCCACGTTTGAGTAGTAGTTTCACCACCCCGTCGTATCCACGCCAAGCAGCATGCGAGAGCGGTGTTCGGCCATATTTATCAGTCATATCGGGATTGACCTCTTCCCGTTCGAGTAATAGTCTCACCATCCCTTGATATCCACCCTCAGCGGCATACGAGAGCGATGTTCGGCCATAATTATCCGTCTGGTCGAGATTAACCTCTCCCCGTTGGAGTAGTAGTTTCACCACCCCCTCGTATCCACGCCCAATGGCATACAAGAGCGGTGTTCGGCCGCCCTTATCTGTCAGGTCGGGATTGACCTCTTCCCGTTCGAGTAGTAGTTTCACCACCCTCTCGAATCCACCCCGAGCGGCATACAAGAGCGGTGTTCGTCCGCCCTTATCTGTCAGGTCGGGATTGACATCTTCCCGTTCGAGTAGTAGTTTCACCACCCCCTCGAATCCACCCCAGGCGGCATACAAGAGCGGTGTTCGGCCATCCCTATCTGTCGCGTCGGGGTTGACCTTCTCCCGCCCGAGCAATATTTCCACCACTTCCACATGTCCACGGCCAGCGGCATGCGAGAGGGGAGTTCGGCCTCTGCGATCTGGCTTGTCGGGGCTGACCTCTTCCCGCCCGACTAATATTTTCGCCACCTCCCCATGTCCGTTAAGAGAAGCCCATGCAAGTGGTGTAAGGCCAGTAGAATCTCCTTTGTTGATATCATAACATCCCATCTCTATCAAACTAGCCACAACCTCAACAATTCCGAAGAAAGATGCGCAGTGAAGTCCACTGAACGGAGAGGCAGTATTCAAAGGCCAAAGTTTCAAATTTGGTTCCTGCTCTAAAAGTGATCTGGTCGGAATCTGGCCATAATTCTCTTTTAATAGCTCTACCGCAAGAGATTTCGCGCAGTCCGAGAGCTCTCTTTTCACATGGATCCCCCAGTATACTGAACAATATGACAGAAACGGTATGTTCTGCGCATCAGGAGAAGGACCGGTTGAAAGGGCTTTGACCCGTCGGGAACTCAGAAAGCTCAAGCAGATTTCCGCCATTGCCGAGTGAGGTCCACTGAATACATCGGGATGAGTGGAAAGATACTCCTGAAGAGTAAAGTGGATCAATCGTACAGTTGACGCCTCCTTATCTACGGTAATAAGCCCTTGACAGCAGCTAACCAATGTCGATATCAAAGGGACGTTGTCAGTATTGAAATCCGTGGAGCCCAGCTTGACTGCGAGGGCGTGGCAGAGCTCATCCGCCTGCAAAGGTCGTTCCGCATGGCTTATCCACATCAACGCTGCCATCCCAAGTCTTGACTTATCCCCTGTTTGCGCCTTTATCCGTTCAATCGTCGCACCATAAACATCTTCCAACTCCGATCCATCTGTCATTTTGCTAAGTTTTTCCCGTCTCCCATAGATCGTCGATTCATGTAAGATCGCATCGATACTCAAGGACACTAGTAGGAACCTAGACACATATCTATTAGCCAATGGTGTGGGGTGGGGTTCCAAGCGTCGTGCCCTACGTACATCTCCGACATTTTTTCGGGAATCTTCTCCAGAATATCCGCCTCTAAAGTCTCGTCCATCGCCTCTGGGTTTTCGTCCTCCTCTAGTCGAACGCGCAGGTATCCGATGATATCAGTTTTCCTGGAGCCTATGGATACACTCATCACTCGTCCAGAAAGACGCCTTTCGACCTCAGCCCGAATATGTGGCCTCCCAAGGATGAATATTCGTGTGCCCGGAGACTTGTCGAGGATTTGTTTTAGCGAATCAAGGAGCTTGGCCCGATGCACTACTGCGCACTCGTCCAGAGCATCTATGCATACAAATGTGCGTAGCGAGGACGTGACAGCCCCGAGTGTCTTCACGATATCCGGAAGCAGCAGTCTTCGTCCACCAACCACCTTTTTCTGCTCTTGAAAGGCCTGTGATATTTCTTCTGGAATATTTTCCATTCCGCCAACGATCTGTTTCAGCAAGGAACCCAGCATACTAGTCGCAGACTGCTCCTTTCGGGCTGAGAAGTCAAAGTAAAAGCACGTAACGGCGGTATTTTGTCCCCTAGCCTGATCGCATAACCTGTCCACTACCAGCGAACTGACATCGTTGCTTATTAGCACAGACTCTCTTTCTTATCTCCCCCAAGGATAATCCCCCATTACCTGATAAATGTCTTGCCGACCCCCGGAGCCCCATAGAAAAACAGGACTGCACTACCACCTTCAGGTTTCCCGCTCCGATCACGCCAGCTTCTGAATTCTTCGGTTTGAATGAGCCATTCCCCCACATTCTCCACGCGGCGCTCCCGGATATCCTGATGCCGCAGCCCGGGCTCTAGAGGTGATAGCCAGGCTAGGAGTTGAGACCGTTCATCGACAACACCATAGTTATTCTGTACATTAAAAGAGTTGTTATTATTGGAGAAGTTGGCGTTATTATTGATGGTATATTGAGACATCTTCCACTCTTTGTTGCTTGTACCGTTGTAGAGGAGGAGTTGTTGAGTGTGATCGGTTGATGACTTGGGAATTGAAGGAAAGCCCGGTCTTGGTGAAAAAAAAAGCGGAGTCCTCTGGTGTTACGTAAAGCAGCAGCGCAGATCTCACTTCCTAGATTGCCGGGGAAACTCTTGTGTTCTACGAACCACCATCAACTAAGATCCCTAAGCTTTGATGGTGGAACAAACCCAATTATACCTATACTCGCGATAGGAATAAAGTATTGGAACAAACATGGGGGCCAATGTCTGTTCGATGAACGAAAAAAAAGAGCTGTTATTTTCCCTCCTGGGTACGTTGGAATCCGATTAAGGGAAATTTCGCATTGGCCATCTCGGCCCCAGTTTGTTCCAATACTTTACCCCTGTCGCGAGTACATAAACTATGGTAGCCTAGGTAGTCGACACTGCGAAAACAATCCCCGGTGGACAAACACCATCTGGGGTGCCCATATTGTGGGTCTTAAGAAATACATATGAGAGGGGCTCTCCCACATACTCTATAAGTTATGTAATAATTACGAATGCGAATAAAAGTCACTGTTCTCATCAAAGTCCGGCGTCACAGGTAAATCACCCACACCTTACATAACGCGAACTATGATGATCTATTTGTTAAGAGACTATGATAGTCTTCGCAAAGGGCCCCTAACCCCCCAATATCACGATGGAAGTGATGGCACGATTGTTCAAAATGTGAACGCCAGGGGCACAATCTATTCTATGTGGATAATACTGCGCAAGTGCGAGGGGGGTTGCGAGGCACGCTTGGTGAGGAGTAGAGAGCAGATTTGGTAGGAGTTCTGGTTCTTAATTATTCCAAAACAGGTGGGCGGTAGCAAGCATATTTATACAAAAGTGTGGGCCCATATGTATGAAAGAAATATAGGGAAAACTATGTAAGAAACATAAGTGCGAACATGTTTGACCCTGAGATCCTGCCAAGTAATCCTAAACAATGTGCGTGAAACTATAAGGGTGTGGTGTGAATATTAGAAATATCATGACCAATAATAGTGCATAAGAGATGAATAAAATCCTTAACACCGGATAGAAAAGCACATGTTAAATCCCCAAATATTATCCCAAAACAATCAATAAAACACCATAATATATATCTTAGCTGTAGTAATGTAAGCAGTGTACAGGTGAAGCCGAAACACAAACTAAGTAAAAGAATACACGGTAGTGTTATGAAATGCACATAGGAAATATAAAGGAATTTCAACAACGATGTGGGCGAAGCTGATAGGAGAAGAGTGTTGTGTTCTCTATGGAGGTTGCTAGCTACGGTTCACCTTAAAGAGTGAAAACTCTACATGCGTAACCCCTAGAACGTTCACCTGTCCACACTTCGGTGTTCCTCCATCACATGTAGGCTTCCTGTTGCCTAAGCTCCTCTCGGCTCCTAATACACCGTGCTACTACTGGGATTATTATATCATACCATCATATTATTATGATACACCATGAGCCACATATCTAACACCCATATCTCTTCCTGGTCTCCTGGGATCGGTTAGACTCTAACAAACGGTTCCTAGGCCCTCAGCCACTTGGGCCACCACAATAAACCCTCACAAGCCAGTGAAAAACAGCAGGGCGGACATGCCGGTTAACTTGATGCGCTATAGTCAAATTTTATGTTAGGTGTTCAAGAGACCCCAAGCCTCTTTTTTGATGGAGCCTAAAGGGAAGCATGAAAGAGGCAAAGAACAAAAGCGTAATCATGACAGATTTTAAGTGGAACAGTGAAAGATAAAGGAACGATAAACTAGATAACCGCTCTGTCTAGCTGAGGATAGGCCGGGAGATATATCTCCCAGTCTAACTAACAACAACAAAACACTCCTGGAACTCAGCGAACTCTGAAGAAACGCGTGCAGCTAACAAAGCCTAATCCCCAGCGATCATAGGCAATCCAGAACAATGCTGATATCATATCTCAGGATCCTCAGTTATCCTCCTTGATCCTAAAGCCTATGCCCTGCACATGTGCCAACTCCCATATGCCTAGTGGCATACGGTATAAATGGAACAATGAAACCAAATGCTCTATGCCTCATACCCTATGGATAGAGACGTCAGTAAAACAACGAAAGGAATATCCTATGCCTAGCGGTATAGGATGTGAAAACAACAACCCACTGTAGTATCTAACTGCCAGAAACCACAAAGCCACATGCCTTACGACGGTATCTCTCCTGGCCGCATATCCGCATACATGCATTACGGCACCACCTAACCGCATGCCCTATAACTTAGGCAGTCCCACATTTTTCACCATCATAGGAAGTTCTATACAGGCGCCTCTAGAATCCTATCCCCCGATCCTTGTGGACGCACAGTACACTCACATCAAGTTATAGTGAACCACCTCATTGACCATCTTCCGCTCTATCTCCACAAAAACCGAAACCCCCTATCGAAAGTCATGTCCGGCAATAGACAAGCCGACCCGGAAGCTCCCTATTACTCCGACCTCTAATAGCCGGACCTTAGTCTCGCCCCAGCTTGTGCCTACGGTCTGCGTTCTATTGATGAAATATCATCCGGTCAGAAAAGTTATAAGGATACCATACGACTTTGACAGTGAGCGCGTAATTTGGCAGTGATGGGTAGTACCCTAACCGCACGTCCGCCAGCCCACCCTAACCCTCACTCCAGTATCACTGGTATCATTAAACCGCACTAATCCAACTTAGCTAATAATAATATTATTGCGGTCACCTTCAAAAAAAAAACCTTCACCCCCCCCCAACAACTACGGCACCGGCACCCGACCAGCGCTATGTCGTTGGAGTTTCCTTATCTAGTATGATATCGCACTAGTAGTATGATAACTGGGAGTACGGTAGCCACCAGCTATGATATCCTGAGAATGCCCCGATAATAAAAAATTGAAGCCTCAGATCGGGACCAAAAATAACCCAATTTTTACAAGGCCACCGAGACAATAAAAATTGCTTCCCAACCATCCATTCTCACTATTTCAATGGGGTGTGCATCACTTTCAAAGCAAGTACTGGTACTCCAAGTTTGTCACATCTCTAACTTTGCATTTCCTTCCAAACAAGCCGGTTGTCCAATTTGAAAATCCCCGCATCGCCACCCTCTTCTGTGGCTTCTGTTTATTTTCAACGAACACTCGAGCACTTCAATGTATGGCAGAGGGAAAATCCTGCGAACTAGCTCACAAAATTTCAATCTTTTTCTGGAATGCTTCCGCCCATGCCATTACGCACTCACCTTGTGCGGTGCCTGAGTGGCTTATTTGCTGGAAGAAGAGAAGAGAAGAGAAGAGAAAAAGGAGTTTCTCAAGGGATATCTTGGTGTTTGAGACTCGAGTGGTCTCTAGATTAATTCTAATACCGGTATGGAAATAGATGATTTATTGCCCCGCCGGGGGAGGCAGCTACCAGCGGATACTTGTAATTTAACCTCTTATAGATCTCATGTGTGATTCCTACACAATCTCGACCCCCGTTACCTAATACCATAATTGATATCAAACTTTCATCTAATGATACAATACCAGCACCAATTTTTGCAAAGCCAAGTGAATACATGAAGATGATGATATAAAGAGAGAATGAAAAAACTCTAAGAAGAAATAAAGAAGTCTGAAACCCAGTATGCATCTGAACCGCTCGCACTCTTCGTTCCTAAGTCCACTGTCGGAGGCGTTGGGGGAATGTCGCTGCCCTTGTCGCTTGGGATCGTTGCCACCGATATATCCCAAGATGACAATGAGCATCAGCAAAAATAATACCTTGCGTTCCGTGCGTTCCGTGCGTCTGACGCACCTGACGCCGGAACGCTAATCGCGAATCAGGACGCAACGTCGGATCAACATTGCGTCCTAACTTTGCGTTACTTGGCGCCATCCGTCCTGACGCCATCCGGACTGGGACCCCTACGTCCTGTGCGTCCTGACTGCGTCTGGTGCTCCGCTACTCTGTCCTGACGCCTCCTCATCCAGGACTCTCACGTCCTGACGTCGCCTGATCTACGACTCTCCCGCCCTGAAGACGGCGTCTGATCTACGACTCTCCTGCCCTGACGACGTCTGATCTAAGACTCTCGCGCCCAGATGCCGGTTCCTTCTCACCGAACGTCAGGGCTTCGTGGATCTTACCACCTCTCGTCCGGATTGTTTCTGCTCCTGCCTCCCTAGTCCGGATCCCACGATCCGGATCTCTCCCTTCCTGACGTCTGGTCTGTTCTTCCTAATCTTACCCCCTATACATGCCGCATCCTGATCCAATCGTGACTCTATCAGACGTCGCCTTGTGATCTCTGACGCATCGTGAATTAAGTCTAATGCTATCCTGGTCCTACGCCTAGAGGCTTTTCCTAACGCTGTCACCATGAGTTTTACCGTATCATGATCGCGTGTCACTAATTCTACTCCGAATCCTTGATTTTGCTTGATGTCCTCATATTAATACTAAGCGCGTCTGGGTACCCTTCCCACAGTGGCATGTGAGAGCGACGACCGCATCCAAATATTTATTACAGCTATGCTACACTTTCTCAATCTCCTAACTGCACGCATCATTACTCCCACCTTGCCCCTGCTCCATATCCGACGGCTCGCTATGCACAGCAGCCTCCTCTTGCGACTCTAGATCTTCAATGCTGAGCGCGAGTTGTCGCAAAGTAGTAGGAGTCACGGTATTGTCCAAAGTTAGCCCCATGGCCACCTCCTGTGAGCCGTCCGGGGTCTGT
>Ga0307509_10004198_pt1 | contig 21041 bp, 24 predicted proteins | sample 10_EM_MG_FD_202245 | JGI IMG/M metagenome (GOLD analysis project Ga0307509, IMG submission 202245) | Populus trichocarpa ectomycorrhiza microbial communities from riparian zone in the Pacific Northwest, United States - 10_EM | ecosystem: Host-associated > Plants > Roots > Unclassified | place... | reverse complement strand
ATACCCCGGCCCCCCAGCTTTCTTTCCCTGATACCCTCTCTCCTTTAACCCCGTTACTAACCTCTCCCTGAATCCATTTCTCATCCGGAACCCCACCAATATCACCTCCGCTTCTCCCACACTCCTGGATTCCCTCAGTCATCTCGCGTATTCGGCGGACATTTTCCCGTTATTACTTCCTCCCCCCTCATCCCTCCCAACACGTTCAGCCCTTCCTCCTCGACCCTCCGATCGCAGCCCGTCTCCTCCCATATCTGCCGGACGTCCCCCCTCTCTTGCCCTTTTGTGCGGCTCTCTCCTCAGCTCTCCATATCCTATCTCGTCTACTCCATGCCTCTCGCCACCTCCCCGGCCTCGTACAGTCCGCTCGCGGGCTCCCACCATCCTCCCCGGCCTCTTACGGTCCTCTCGCTAGCTCCCACCGTCTTCCCCGGCTTCTAACAGCCCTCCCGACTCATTCCCGTGCCTGTCAACCTACAGCTGCCCACTAGACGACTTACCCAAGCATGTGCAGTTTATAACCATCTGCCAGACACATTCCCATGCCTTCCGAACCTACCATTGCCCGCTAGATGCCTTACTCATACTTGCCGGGCTTATAACCATCCGCGCAATTCATTCTCATGCCTTTCCTGCCCACCGACTCGCACATTACTATTGTTTGACCATTCCTGACCCTTTTAGCACACGTAATTCAATTCTATTTAATTACATATATATACACGATCAGCGAGTGGTGATAAAACGATTCTCTCTATCCTCTCGATCGGTTTCTTCAACAGGCGATTCTGCCTCCCCACGGTCTTGGAACTGCGCTGCACCAACCAGTGCTCCTGGATTGGGCCCTTGTTCTCGCCGCGGCTCCTGCCGACCATGTCCTGCTCCTGTATCCACGAGGCAACCAGTGGCCTCCAATTCATCCAGCTCCGTATCACTACGAAACTCCCGCCTCAATGCCTCCTCATCATTGTCATATCCCGCCGTTCTCTCAACCCGCTTTCCCCGCTCTTTCGCGATTCTGGCCGCCAATGTGGTCCTTATCCGCTGGATTATTCGACATTGCCAAACTCTTCCCGTTTTGCCCCAGGATCGCGTCTGACGTTCCAGCAGGGCTATCTATCCATTAGCTAAACTTTCACCCAACTGGAGTACTTGCTATGTTCAAAAGTGTTCAGATGTCCGGGCCGTTGCGACATCCGGACACTTTCGAAACCTGCCAGTACACATTGTTTTTCTTACTCCCGGAAGTGGCCCTTGTGAAAGCCACATTATCGATACAGATGCCACTCCGCCAAGATTGCAGTGAATGACCTAATATGGCTGCTGTCAGACAGATAAACGGGCCATCGAGCTTATCCAGGAAACCCTCATCCGTCATGCCTGTCCTTTTCAGGCCAGAGTAAGATTGAGCAAATATCACACCGGGAATCTGGGGTGCTAGGAATCTCAGAGAAATTGGCTGTCCGCAGGATTAGATCGGTTTAGTCTTACTCCGATTAGAAACAATCCCGACAAATGTCAAAAAGATACCGCATAGCGGCCCGGCGGTCAAATGAACCTATCCTCCGCCAGTAGGTATTCCACTCTTCGTTCACAGGCTGTAGGATCCTCAATATTGAGCTTATAGAGTTCTGTTATAACCTTCTTTGCTGTATGCAGATACTGAGATCTGCATGCGCTGTGCTTTGCCCGGATCTGCAAATCAGTGACCAGCGGCCACTCCATTTAGTGTAGGTTAGGATATCTGTTATCGATTAAGGGTAACTTACCTGGGCATTTGAGGGTGGGGTAGCATCAGCAAAGGCGGGAAAGCCTAATTTGGTCCGGGCATCGCTCCAACATGTGCGGACTGCTTCGGTCAGGGTAATTGGGTCCGGAAACAGATTGACGAACATTGTCCAGTCCCACATCAGGTCACGGGATCTGGCCAGAATGGTACACTCAAGCCCAGTTGCCATATTTCGCCTACTGCTGCGTGGCGGGCCTCCGCGATCCAATTCCCGGACGGTTGGATCTGGGTGGCTGTAACAATCCTATTGTTGAGCAGGTATGCAACAGGCAATGACAGGCGTCTACTGCGCAAGCGAGTCTCACTTTTCGGCAGCAAGGGGTAGGGAGATACTATCTCTTCAGATAGTACAGAACTGGCTTGCTTGTCTTTTGAGTGATCCGTCAAAGGATACTATCTTGTCCGATAGTAAGATAGGTGGATTGTTGTGCTTGATAGAACTATCACAATAGTTCTATGTTCGGGCGGCCCGTTGAGACTATCACAATAGTCTCAGTGTTCTTTTAGAGTGTAGGCTCTTGTAGAGAAGGAGTGTATATAAAAGAGAGTAAAGCGTAATCGTATTGCAATATCTTGAGTATAGAAAAGTACTTAGATGGTTGCATGAAGATCCTATCTCTTGGTCGTTGTTTTCTTTTTTGTAATCATGAGTTATTTGTTTCTGGGTACAAAAGGCCTTATGCAGCGCTAGCTATGAAGAGAAAAAAACCTATAAATGCAAACCCACCACCCACTTCACCTCTTCATGGGAAAAGTCAAACACCCCGAGTCCATAGGAAAAGCCTCCCCCGCCTAGCACCTAAGATAATATACCTCAGACACGTAAGGAAACAATACATAGAAACCTACAGGTAGAGAAACCTAAACCCTTCAGCAGGCTCCCCAAAAGAAAAGAAACGACGGCTGCTCTAAGGCCCTCTCGGGGCCTGGGGGAGAGGATAGGTGATCCCCGACGCCGGAAAACTAATAGGTTGAGGGCCCTCCAAAAAGCATGATGTACGGTCGGGCAGGTGATTACATCGTTCCCAAGCGTTGGACAAAGCCGCGGAGGCAGTGCTATACCACGACTAGGAGTAACGGAGGAAGGGCCGAACGATCGGAGGGGGAGAAAGGCAAGCGGAGCCACTGAGCAGAGGGGATGCCAGCCAGTAAGGTGAGCAGTTGGGTGCCAGCCGGTGAGTAGCAGTAGGGTGCCAGCCTGTGAGGAGCAGTAGGGTGCCAGCCGGTGAGGAGGATTAGCAGTAAGGTGCCACCTTATGGGGCAGTACGCTGCCAGGGGACAGAACCGGAAGGGGGGTAGAGGAAGGATCGCGAGCGGGCTAGCCACAACCGACAAACGGGCCATCGCAAGGGCTTTTGGGACGTCGACGAGCCGGAACGAGACCCTGATGTTACTAACCGAGGCTTTCCCCATCAGAGGTACAAGCCCAGCAAGCCGGGGCCTACTTTGATCGAGAGTCCGACACGGTAACACCGACCGCGAGCGTAGCGAGAAGCTTTCCCACCGCACGAAATCCTAAGCGACGTGGGAAGGAAGTGCGGGGTAAGAGGGAGAACTGAACTTCATGAGCGGGTGTCCCCGATGAACGAGAACAAGAACCCCAAGGAGGGGAGGCAAGCGTGCCCCAGAGGAGGAGGGTAGATGTCTAAACGTCAACTCCTAGGCAGTAGCCATCGTGGAAGAAGAGAGGTGGGTGTGGGATGGTGACGATGATTTCCCGTGGTGTTGAGATTTCAATCGCCGGAGGTGGAGGAGAGATGGTTCGTTAGGTGGAGGAGAGATGGTTCGAAGAGAAGAGATGGTTCGTGACCTATCTCTTGGTCGGAACCAAGCTCCTTTTATAGGTATCTTCTCACAACCCTGGTGACTCGTCACCATCACCTAACATAGCCCCCATGACTCATAATTAGTCATGCTGCGAAATCCATCAGCTGATTGTCACCAATCAACTGCGCCCCTTCTCATTGCTCGATCCAGACTCATATACCCGATCATGCGCTCGATTGAGTCCCGTACGTGAAACCCATGACTTGTCATCTGACTCATTTGCGAAATCCTTACATCGTATGACGTCACGATTGTGACGTCCTGAAACCATTAACCAATCATAATCAACCAATGACTCGCAAGTGCGCAGTCATGTGCAGGCTATGTGTCAAATGACGCCATAGTACAAAAACCCCACATACCTTATGACTAATAAGTATTAGTCATGTGAAATCTGCCTTGCTTAGTCACGATTTGTGACATTAGCTCCTGTCTCCCCCTAGCATCGGTCCCTGGATGCTAATTACCCAAGTCGAGCAACCTCCGCACAACTCTTCTCAGCGCCTTCTTGAGTTCGTGGTTCCGATCCTCGAGCTCCTGGTTCCTTTTCCTTCTATCGTCCACCTCTTTCTTCAACCTTGCTAGGCTGCATCCTGATCCCGCGACCGTTCTGCGAAGCCTTTTGACGTCTTGCCAAAGTCTTGCCATCACTGTTTGTTGGTCCGCTATTTTGCGCCTGTATTCACACTCGTTTTTTGACGCCTTGTCCCTTGCTTCAAGCAGCTCTTGTATCTGCCTCCGTAGGGTATCGACGTCTGGTTGTGTTTTTTCGCTCCCCTCCCTCTCCTGTTGTGTCCCCACAACTCCTTTCCTTCCCACTTGGAACTTGGGGTCTCGGTGGTATCGGTGCCCATGCGAGAGGTCCTTATTTCCCCCCGTCTTCTGTGGGAAGTACCCTGCGTCCACCCTGTATTGGACGTGTGTTGGGCACTTGTCGTTGTAGCATTCCTTCCAGTTTCTGGTGGCATGCCTGATCTTTTGTTGCTGGTTTTTTGATGTTCGGACCGCCTGGTCCTCTTCTGGTACCGGTGCCTTTGTTTCCTATGGCTGGTTCCAGCCGGATTGTGTAGCATTGGATTTCTTGGGGTACCATCATCGTGCCACTTTCTCGCTGTCGTGCACCCAGCAGTTGTCGTTGTAGCACCCCTTCCAGTGGAGTGCATCGTGTTCCTTTTGCTTTCGTTCCGCGTCTTCCCAGGCTGAAGGTGAGCAGTATGGCGGGCTTGTCCGTGTCATCTCTGGCAAGCCTATCGTGGTTCCCCAATTTTCCTGTGGGGTTGGTGTCTTCGGTGGGCGTGGAGGAGCTTCCTCCTGGTTCGGTGCTTGCGACACGGAGACGAGTATGTCTCCGTTGCCCTGCTCCTCGAGTTTGATTGAGGTGCGGCTTGTCGGGGTAGCGTGAGTGGAAGTTCCGCTTTGCAAGGTCTGTATTTTGGAAGTTATCGGCGGGGTACCAGGTTTTGTCGTGTTCTGGTGAGTATCCTGTCCACTTAGCTCAGTATTGGAGCTTGTTGTAATGTAGACGCGAATCGATGATTTCTTCGAGCTCGTATTCTGGTTCTCCTTCAATAAGGATAGGAGGAGGAGGTTTTGATCGTTGTGAAGGAAGCTTGTTATAATTATAGAGCTCGAGAAGAGAGATGTGGGATGTGTTGTGTATTCTCATCGAGGCGGTGAGGTCCAGCTTATAAGCGCTGGTTCCTATTCTTGCCAAGATTTTGAACCTTCAACTTTTTTTGTAGTCGAGCTTCATGCATGGTCTGGTAGTCCTGATATTTCTTGGTAGTAACCACACCATATCTCCTTGTTGTATGTTGGGATCGGGTCTTCGCTGTGCCTCGTAGTATTCCTTGTGTCGCATCTGGGCTTCCGTCATTTGCGCTTGTAGTCTGTCATGTAATTGGCTCATATCATCTGGTGACGTTGTCCTTCCTTGGATCAGGTGTCCGATGGTCTGATATTCGGGGTTCGTTCCGTAATTTGCAAAGAATGGCGTGTGCCTGGTGCTTTCTTGATATCCATTGTTGTAGGCGAATTCGGCCATTGGTAGGAGCTCCTTCCAATCGTCCTGCTCATAGTTGACATAGGCTCGGAGGTATTGTTCCAAAGTGGAATTTGTTCATTCTGTTTGTCCGTCGGTTTGCGGGTGGAAGGCGGTGCTGAGCCTCCTTTCTATCCCCAACTTCTTTGTCGTTTCTTTCCATAGGTCCGATGTGAATATCGAGCCTCGATCCCTGATAATATCTCGCGGCAGTATTACCCTAGCGGGAATAGCTTGCATAGTTATGCGCGAGGTATATGCCACTATAAGGCAGAGCATATATCCGAACCCAAGCTTCCTGAGTAGGGACTTCCCGGAGGCATCTGGGAGACTACTCAGGGACCAAAAACTGTTCACTTTTCAAGATATAGCTAACTGATTGGAACCATGATTAGAGAACCAGTTCTCTACTCTTACTAATGCATACGCATTATGCATTGATAGATGAATATCGGACTTGATCACTCCATATTCATGATACTATTGGTATGTAGGCATTCAGACTGCATATTCCATTACAGTCTATCAGGACGAAGAGATTGAAGACTGACTACTGGTGGAGTGGGGACGCCCTCAGAAGAAATAGCAGTCGGGAGATTCTCAGAGTCAAGCTGGGCAAGATTCAGGGTCAAACAGTGTTTGCACTTTGTTCTGACGAACTGAATTCTTAGGAAGATCCTTCTTTACTAGAGAAGTCCAAGTAGCGTGAACATTAGTATAAATAGTAGGGCTCTCCCCGATGGTTGAGAACATCATTAAGCAACGGAGAAGTGACCTTAACAATATTACAAGTTATTACGATATTCTTCTATTACTTTACCGAACAATTCATCTTGCGCCTTCCTGACCTATAATCTGTTGTCTCGTATATCCTCGGCCTAGTTAGCCTGGAATCCTACTGTGTTAGCTACCCCGTAACAGGAAGTCCATGTAGTCGGAATATTTCCCTCATGAATGTTTCCTGGAATTGCTTTGCATGCATGTCCTTCATACATGGTATAAAGTGAGCCATTTTTTTAAGCCTATCGATAACGATTAGGACTGCATCCGATCCTTGCGATGGTGGCAAGTCTGTGATGAAGTCCATTCATATTGACTTCCATGGCCGATTGGGGGCCTCGTTAGGCTTCATCAGCCCATAACGTGCGTGGCGTACGCCTTTCGTTTGTTGACAAATGTCGGAGCTCTTGATGTATTGCTTGATTGTTTCTCGCATCTTCGGCCAATAGTCTATTCATTGGACAAGTTCCTTAGTTTTAGCCGTTCCTCCATGGCCGGCCTGAAGAATCTCGTGGTGTCGTCGTATAAGATTTGTTCTTATTCCTTCGTTATTAGGAATCCAAATCTTTCCCTGGTGCCAGAGGTATCCGTCCTTCCATTGGCACAATCCTAGGGCTACCCCTTTCATTTCTTTGTTTCCTTTGTCAAGTGCTTCCTTTATTGCTGGGATTTCTTTTTCTTTGGCTGATTTGTTGCTAATTTCTTCTTCGTCGTTGGTTCCGAAGGTTATCGTTTCCCTTTCTTGGATTCTGGTATCGAAGTATTTCTCTTTTGGCAAGAGAATCCTTTCTTTTTGTGTGAGCTTTTCATCCCCTTCTTAGGGCATGTCTGCTTTTCTTCTGGTCAGGGCATCTGGTTTGCCCCCTGCCTTTCCTAGTCTGAATTCAATTTTGAAGTCGAAGCCACTCAAGACTTCGCTCTATCGGATTTGGCGATCGGTCAGTTCTTTTGTTGTCGTAAACCTTATTAAGTTTTTGTGGTCGGTTAGGACTTTGAAATGTTGTCCACTTCCTCTGAGGTATCGTCTCCATTCCTTGAGTGCTTGAACTATCGCTAATAATTCCTTGTCGTGTACGTTGTAGTTGCATTCGGGAGGCGTCATGGTTTTTGACCAATACGCTATCGGTTGCCATTTTCGGTCTTCGTCATGTTGGGATAATATCCCTGAGCAGACATATTTTGATGCATCGGTTTCGACAAGGGGTGGTCTTCCCGGTTTGAAGTTTGTCAACACCGGGGTTGAGCATAGCTTCTGTCGTAACTCGTCGAACGCCACTTGTTCTTTGCCCCCCCATTCCCATTTGACGTCTTTCTTGGTCCTGTCATATAGTGGTTTGGCTGTACTGCTGAATCCTTCGATGAACCGTCGATAGAAGTTGCAGAATCCCATGAATTCTTGAATTCCTTCCTTGTTGGTGGGTGGTTTCCAATCCCATATGGCTGCCGTTTTGACAGGGTCGACTTTGACTCCTTCGTTTTTGATGATGAATCCTAGGTATTCGGTCTCTCGTGAGTCAAACTCGCATTGCGATGGTTTGAGCTTCATCCCTTGCTTTAGTATGGCGGGATAATGGCTGCCACTTCTTTTTGGTGCTATTCTAGGCTGTCCGAATATATGAGGACATCGTCCAGATATACTATACAGCATATGTTGATATATGACTTTAGAGTCCTGTTGATCCATCTCTGGAATGCCGCTGGTGCTTTCGTTAGCCCAAACGGCATAACCAAGTATTCATATGTGCCGTATTTTGTGGTGAAGGTTGTTTTCCGTTCATCCCCTTCCTTGATTCTGACGTTGTGGTAGGCATCTTTGATGTCTAGCTTTGTGTAGTCCTTGGCCGTTCGCAGCCTGTCTATGGCTTCCCCTATCAGGGGTACGGGGTACCGGTCTTTTTTTGTGACGTAGTTGAGGGCTCGGTAGTCGACGCATAGTCGAAGTTTTCCCTCTTTCATTTTGACGAATATGATAGGAGATCCTCCATCGGAGTAGGTTTCTCTTATCCATCTGCGTTCATCGTTTTGCTTGATGTAGTTCCAGAGCTCTTCCAGTTCGTCCTGGGAGAGTGCGTAAATCTTGTTGACTGGCAGTCCTTGCCCTTCCTCAAGTTTGATATCCAGGTCTACTCCTGGTCTGTGAGGTGGTAGCTTTGTTTTTTCTTCTGCTTCGAATACGTCCAAGTATCTATGATATTCTTGAGGCAACATTTCCTCAGGTTTCCTTTGCTTCTGGTATTTGCCGCTTTTGATGGGTAGCTCAGTACTAATGTTGACCGATTCTAGGCTTATTCGTCCTTCCGTTTTGTTGTATTTGAGGATCCCTGTGGTTGTGTCGGGTGGTCGGTAGAACTTTCCAAAAGCTCGTGCGCTGATTTCGCAGATCTGCGCCGTGGAATCTTCCCTAGTTCCAAATCCCTGTCGACCTCGATCGGTTTCTTCCAGCTTCGGGACTTGGTAACAGCCGCTTTCGACTATTTTCTCAGTGATGAGTTGTGCGATTCGATCGCCTTTTTGGATCTGGTAGTCCTGGTCGCTGATATTGGCTAATACCACTTTGATTTCGCTGATATAGTCGGAGTCGATCACACCTGCATTGACAGCAATCTGATGTTTAACTACCATGCCGCTTCGTAGTGCTATCCGTCCATACGTTCCTTCTGGTGGTGTAATTGATATTCCAGTTGGGACAACATCTTGTCCTCGGGCGGGAATAGTCCTTTCTTCGTTTGCATCCAGGTCATGTCCTGCCGCCTTTGCCGATCCTCGAGTCCGTAATCTTGCTTGAGGGTCAAGTAACCTAACTTGTATCCTCTGATCTTTCTTGCTTCGAGTCGCGCTGAACTCAACTTTGAAGTTCGCTTCTTGCGCTTTGTCTTCAGGTATTGCGTATACCGCGGGTGATTCCTTTAAACACTATGTTGTACACGTTTCACTTTCGAAGGTGGTCTTTCCTTTGCCCCAGTCGATTCGGGACTGTGTTGCTTTAACCATGGCATCCCGAGGATGATCTCATGGTTGGGTAGTTTAGCCACTTGGAAGGTCGCCAATTCCCTATGGCTACCGATGTCCATAGGTACTTTCGCTGTACGAGTAATAGGTCCCATAGCGCTGGGTTGACCATCCGCGAGGTAAACCTCTCTTGTCGTCTTTGCTTGCCTGGATCTGATATTATATTTGCTGCAGAACCCTTTGTCGATGAAATCCTCGGTTGCTCCCGAGTCGATCATCGCATTGATCGTAACTTGTCTTTTCATGCCATGTAGTCGTATCTGGACCATAATATGGTCGTTGTCGTTGTCCAATGTTTCCGTATTGTTCAATGCCGCGTAGAGGTTCCTCATCTCAATCGGCTTTGGTTTGGTCCTGTCCCTCAGACCATTGCTTACTGGGCACTTTCGTTGTGTCCCAACTCTTCTCCGTCTTCTCTTTTGACCCCTATTTCTTGTGCCTTGACAGGTAGCCTCCATTGCTTTTTGTTGTCGTTCATTGGTTCCCAGGTCGCCCTTTCTTTGTTGTTTGCTTGGCTGCGGCATGCCGCGGCTCTAGGTCCAGGTTTGGCACATTTGAGGCATAAATGTTCCCTCATCCTGCGCTGGTATTCCTTGGCCGAGATGTTGAATCCTGGTCTTCTTCAGGTGGCGTCCAATTCCATCGGATCGCCTTGTCTTTCACTGACCGGTGTTGGTCTAAACGTCCCATTGACGTTTCGTAGAGTTGTGTCCAATTTCCCCGTTGGTTTTCCTTTCCTAATGTGGTCCATCATGCTGTGTTTGTTTTCTTTTGCAATTGCCCATCGGGTAATAGCCAGTGTAGTGTTTAGACAGTCTGTTTCGCCTGCCTCCCAGGCGTCTTGTAGTTTCTTCGACATTCCTCCTAATAGGAGTCTGGTCAAAGTTCCTTCGACATATTCAATTTCTGCTGCTAGCATTCTGAATTCGTTCGCATATTCTGTCATCGTTCTTACACTTTGGGTGATGCCCATGATCTTGTTTCGCGCTGTATCCTTGGCATCCACGTCTCCAAAATGTAGCTTGAGGGTTTCCACGAATTGACGTCATGTTTCCCAGTCTTCTTCGAGTCTTCCTTCGGCGTAGGGGACCAGCCATTGCCCGGCTGCTCCCCTTAGAAGTCATTTGGCATATGTTATTTTCTTGTGCTGTTGAGCTTCGTTCCATCCCAAGGCCTCGTAGTAGATTCCGAGTTGGACCAGGAATATTGTCAATTTCGTTCTTTCTCCTACGATGTGGGATGGTTGTTGGACTCGCGGTCGTTGTTCTGTTCGGGTAGCTATCTGTCCTACTAGTTCCGCCAGTTGATCGCCCGTTAACCCTACTAGCAGTTTTGGCGCCGGGGCTGGTGCTGGAGCGGTGCCCATTCTTCTGGCTTTTGGCGTAGTTGGTGAAAGTGTTCCTTCTGGCGATTCTTGTTCCGGTGTAACCGGCCATGGTGTTCTTCGAGATCCCGCTTGGCATAGTGCAGGGTTGAGTGCTTCTTCTAGAGCGGAGCATACTTCGGGTGGTCCTTTGCCTGGCGGGTCTAGTTCGATTGGTGAGGCTAATCTTTGGGTGGGTGAATCGTCCTCGATAGGATCGATATCCGTGTTGTCGTTGGGTGTTGCGACATGACGCAACCAAATGTAACAATCCTATTGTTGAGCAGGTATGCAACAGGCAAGGACTGGCGTCTACTGCGTAAGCGAGTCTCGCTTTGCTGCACCAAGGCGTAGGGAGATACTATCTCTTCAGATTGTACAGAACTGGCTTGCTTTTCTTTTGAGTTATCCGTCAAAAAATACTATCTCGTCAGATAGTAAGCGGGGTGGATTGTCATGCTTGATAGAACTATCGCAATAGTGCAATGTTCGGCCGGCCCGTTGAGACTATTACAATAGTCTCTGTGTTCTGTTAGAGCTTAGGCTCTCGTAGAGAAGGAGTTTATATAAAAGAGAGTAAAGCGTAATCGTATTGCAATATCTTGAGTATAGAAAAGTACTTAGATGGTTGCGTGAAGATCCAATCTCTTGGTTTTTTTTTTTTTTTTGTAATCATGCGTTATTTGTTTCTAGGTACAAAAAGCCTAATGCAGCTCTAGCTATGAAGAGAAAAAAACCTATAAATGCAAACCCACCGCCCGCTTCACCTCGTCATGGGAAAAATCAAACACCCCAAGTCCATAGGAAAAGTCTCCCCGGCCTAGCACTTAAGATAATATACCCCAGACACGTAAGGAAACGATACATAGAAACATACAGGTAGAGAGACCCAAACCCTTCGGCAGGCACCCCAAAGCAACAGAAACGACGGCTGTTCTAAGGCCCTCGCAGTGCCTGAGGGAGAGGATAGATGATCGCCGACACGGGAAAACACGGAAACAGTGGGTCCACAAGCACCACTCGCGCGGTCGCGCAGGTCATTACATCGTTTCAAGGCGTTGGTCCATAGCCACGGAGCCAGTGCTATACCACGACTAGGCGTAACTGAGGAAGGGTCAAAGGATTGGAGGGGGAAAAGGGCGAGAGGAGCCACCGGGCAGAGGGGATGCCAGCCAGGAGGGTGAGCAGAACGGTGCGAGGGCGGTGATTAGCAGTAGGGTGCCAGCCGGTGATTAGCAGTAGGGTGCCAGCCGGTGGGGAGCAGTAGGGTGCCAGCCTGGGAGGAGGATTAGCAGTAAGGTGCCAGCTTAAGGGGCAGTACGGTGCCAGTGGACGGAACCGGGAGGGGGGTAGAGGAAGGATCGCGAGCGGGCTAGCCAAAACCGACTAACGGGCCATAGCAAGGGATTTGGGGATGACTGCGAAACCGAGCCGGACCGTGATGTTACTAACTGAAGCTTTCACCATCCGAGGTACAAGCCCAGCAGAACAGAAGCCTTACTTTGACCCAGAGTCCAGACGCCATATCGCCGACCGTGAACCAAGTGAGAAGCTTTCCGACCCTGCAAAATGCTAAGCCAGGTGCAAACCAAGTGTGGGGTAAGGGGGAGAACAGAACTTCATGAGCGGGAGTCAACGATGAACGGAAACAAGAACCCTAAGGAGGGGAGGCATGCGTGCCCCAGGAGAGGAGGGAAGAGGGCTTAACGTTACCCCCTGGGCAGTAGCCATGGTGGGGGAAGAGAGGTGGGTGGGGGAGAGTGACGATGATTTGCCATGGTGTTGAGATTTCAATCGCCGGAGGTGGAGGAGAGATGGTTCGTGGTCCTATCTCTTGGTCGATTTTTTCTCTTTTTTTTTGTAATCATGCGTTATTTGTTTCTAGGTACAAAAAGCCTTATGCAGCGTGAGCTATGAAAAGAAAAAAACCTATAAATGCAAACGCACCGCCCGCTTCACCTCTTCATGGGAAAAATCAAACACCCCGAGTCCGTAGGAAAAGTCTCCTCCGCCTAGCACCTAAGATAATATACCCCACACACGTAAGCAAACAATACATAGAATGGTACAGGTAGAGAGACCCAAACCCTTCAGCAGGCTCCCCAAAACAAAAGAAACGACGGCTGTTCTAAGGCCCTTTCGGGGCCCGAGGGAGAGGCGAGATGATCGCTGACACAGGAAAACACGGAAACCGTGGGCCCACAAGAACCACTCGGGTGGTCGCGCAGGTCATTACACCGTTCCCAGGCGTTGGTCCATAGCCACGGAGGCAGTGCTATACCACGACTAGGAGTAACCGAGGAAGGGCGAAACAATTGGAGGGGGAGATGGGCGAGCGGAGCCACCGAGCAGAGGGGATGCCAGCTAGGAGGGTGAGCAGTGCTGTGCAGCTAGTGAGTAGCAGTAGGGCGCGAGCCGGTGGGGGGGGAGCAGTAGGGACCCAGCCAGGGTGGTGGATTAGCAGTAAGGTGCCAGCTTATGGGGCAGTATGGTGCCAGCGGACGGAACTAGGAGGGGAGTAGAGGAAGGATCGCGAGCGGGCTAGCCACAACCGACTAACAGGCCATAGCAAGCGCTTTTGGGGCTGCCGCGAAACCGAGCGAGACCATGATGTTACTAACCGAAGCTTTCACCATCAGAGGTACGAGCCCAGCAGAACCGAAGCCTTACTTCGACCGTGAATCCGGACGCCGTATTGCCGACCGTGAACGAAGCGTGATGCTTTCCGACCATGCAAAATGCTAAGCGAGGTGCAAAGCAAGTGCGGGGTAAGGGGGAGAACCGAACTTCATGAGCAGGTATCAACGATGAACGGAAACAAGAACCCCAAGGAGGGGACGCATGCGTGCCCCAGGAGAGGAGGGTAGATGGCTTACCGTCAACCCCTAGGCAGTAGCCATGATGGGGGAAGAGAGGTGGGTGGGGGAAAGTGACGATGATTTCCCGTTGTGTTGAGATTTCAATCGCCGGAGGTGGAGGAGAGATGCTTGGTGGTCCTATCTCTTCGTCGTTTTTTTTTTTTGTAATCTTGTGTTCATTGTTTTTAGGTACAAAAAGCCTCATGCAGCGCTAGCTATGGAGAGAACAAAACCTATAAATCAAAACATAAACAAAAGAAAGTCACGGCACCAGTAAATATCCACTAACGCGTAGGGTTCTCCTCCGCCGGGCCATCAGCCACATATAACAATGAAAGCACAACCAACAATTTAGTCGCCTAGAAAGGAATGCCTACATAAGACAAAGGAGAGAAACCCAAGGACCCTAAACCTCAGCCAACGAAACAACACGAAAAACCGGAGGGGGCAGCCTGGGGGGCGAGAGAGAGAATGGGGGGGAAGAGGGGGGCGTGGTGGGCGGGAACATGGTGGAGGGGAATCCTGTGGAGGTGACGCCAATGAAGGTGCCGAGCCTTTTTAGCAGCGGGAGGGATGACCAGAGTGGGGCATCGGGACCCACATCAGTAACGCCGTGGAGGAGGCGCGACCTGCTGTGTCTCGAGGGGCAGGACAGGATGGCATGCTTGGAGGTTTCATGCTCCAAGCTGCAGCTGGGGCAGGAGGTATTGGCGTCGGGTGACCTCCAGGCCGGGTCGGCGGCCAGATAACGTTTTCCGGCTCTCATCTGTTGGATTCTCCGGGCGACCAACTTGGTCCAGCCCATGAAAGGCCTCGGATGCAATACGGCAGGCTGTAGGTAGTACCCCGGGGGCGGGAAAAGGGAGGCCCACTCCTCGCGTAGTTTCTCTCTTACCCTCTTTTTCAGGGCGGAATAGGTGCTGTCCATCAAGGACTGGGGCGGGAGGGTCGGGGCAGGGGACACAAGGTGGGAGTTGATCATGGGCATCCTAGATAGCCCGAGGGTGAAGGGTATTGTCCTGTGAGCCACCGCGTCCACCGGCAGGGGGTTCCTGATCGGCAGGACAGGGCGGGGCGTTTTCGTGTATAGAGGGAGGTAAACGGATAACAGGCCATTTGTCAAGGCCCGCGAGGAGTCAGCCGCCCATGCGCCGAGAGCGAAGGGAATGAGGGGTGAAGGCGGGCTGTTGCCGGGTTCAAGCTAGAACGGGAGCAGACAACCCTGAGCGCTGCCAGTCTCTGCCGGTGGTTTATCAGGAGGGAGACGGGTGGGAGGCAACACTCCAAGGAAAGTATCCCGGTGGGCGTAGCTGAGAAGCAGTTTGTGGTCCACCTCTGGACCTTGCGCCAGAATGTATCGAGGTGGGTTGTCGTTCCCACGCTCGGGGTGAACAGATCCGCGCCGCAGAGTAGGATAGGGGCAATTAGTGATGTCGCCAATCTGTGGCATAGGTATAGGGGGAGGCCGCACCGGGAGGACTGAGCCGACGAAGGAGGGCGAACGCCCCCGGGCCAGGGCCAGGCAACGCGAGAAGTGGGCAGCGGGGGCAAGGGCCGGAGTGAACCAGTACCCGAGCCACCGAACAGAGTTGCCAGGGTGAAACAAACCCCCTTTGATTTGGATAGGAGCGACGCACTTCGGCGAGTGCCTCTCCCTGGGGGTTCTCCAATGTATCAGTTTTGTCTTCGCGACCGAGAAGGAGACGCCTTTCTCTCAAGCTTGTCGAATAGGTCTTGGAGCCGTCGGATGTTGCCACGGTAGGAGAGGGAGGCCACTGGCAGCGCGAAGTCGTCCACATACGAGATCATCAGACCCCGAGGGATCCCAAAATGTAGCGGCGCGACATACAGAAGAAAGAGGAGTGGGGAGATCGGAGAGCCCTGGCGGGCGCCGACGTTGACCGGGGCTGGGGTTCCTTGTGCCACCTCGAAGATCAGGGTGCAGCTTCGTTCACCCTGAAAGGACGAAACCCAGGAAACCAGGTAGGGGGGTATCCCGCCTTCCATCAGGATTCGGGCCAAAGTGTTGTTGTCGACGTTGTCGAACCCTGCTTTTATATCCAGAAACAGGGAGGAGACCTTGAGACGGGGCCTCTGTAGCGTTCTGAGGTCGTTGGTGAGGGTGAGGCACGCGTCGTAGGTGCTGAGCACAGGGAGCGAACCGCATTGGTTGGGGTGCAACAGTCCTCTGAGCTGGCGTGCCGCAAGTAGGCGGGCTGCTATGATCCTCTCGAGGATCTTTGAGATTGTGCGGATCAGGACGATTATCCTGAAGGAGGAGGGTGATTCGTAGGAGGGCTTCCCTGGGTTGTCGAGTACTACTCCATTCGGACTTTTCAGCGAAGTGGGGTGGTACCTCAGAAGAACCAGCGGGACAAGCGTGTCGAGGAGGATTGAGGGGTTGATTTTGTTGACCTGTTTCCAGGTAGAGTAGGGTATCCCGTCCTGGCCAGGGTCCGAAGTGGGGGAGCACTGGGAGAGAGCCACGGCAATCTAGTCTGTCGTTAGGGGAAGTGCCGACTTGTTTGGTCTGAGCCTAGGTGGCGGGGTGAAGGGCTCCTTGGGGGGGACGAAATGTTCCAGATGGACGTTGTTCATTTGAAGCGGGGTCTCGGCCCCCGGGAGGGAGGGGAAGCGTGGCTGGGCGCGTCCATAGCCGAACCTCTTGGCCGTCCAAAGGCTCTGAGGGGTGGCGGCCAGCACAAAGGAGGACCAGTGTTTGTTTTTAGCGGCCTTGATTGCCTTGAAGTACTCCGCCTTGGAGGTGCCGGCAACTTCCTGCATGTGTGGTGAGTCGTGTTTTCTGGGAGCTCTTGCCGCCTTGTGATACTCACGACGGAAGATAGACAGGTAAGGGGTCCACCAAGGTTTGGAGTGGTGGGAAGGCCTGGAAACTGGCGTATGCTCCTTGAGGAGAGCCACCAGTCGGTTTAGCGACTCTGACATCCACTCGTCCAGTTGCGGGGGGGTGGGGCACGGAGGTGCAGTCGGGACCTTGAAACCCTTGATGAACGGGTCCAGGATGTCGCAGTCTGTGTCTGCCCAACGCGGGTGTGGGGGTTTTTGGTTCAGGGAGGGTGCGGCGAGGGTGATTGTTATCGGTATGTGGTCGGAACCTGTTGAGGGGAGGGATGCCTCCCAGCACTTGACCAGGGGGAGGAGGGGGGGGTTTGCAAAGGCTAGGTCTATGACCGAGGGGTGAGCGTTCCCCACTAGGGGAAACCTTGTGTACTCACACGGGGGATTTAGGAGGGCGAAACCGGATTCTGCCGCTTTCTCAAAGTAGGGAGGCGAGGACAAAATCTCCCCGTGCGAGAAGTTCCGCAGAGGGTCCGTGAGGGGGTTGTGGACCTTGAGGTCCCCCAACACGAGGAGGGGAAACCCAAGATCGGGGAAAAGAACATCTGGCGGAACGGAGTGGACTCTGTGGTCAGTAGAGTTGGTGGAGTAAGCGTTAATAATCCTGAATGAGTGGAAGGCGGTGCCAAAAAGAGGCTCATTGGAGGAGATGTCCAGGGCGAGGACATCGTCTACCCCGTTAAACCTGGGGAGCACCGTGTAGTTGGAAAGAAAAGACATATGAAGGTAGGGAGCCACGCGTGGCTTCCTAACCGGGGGAGAGAAGGACTTGAAACCATTAAAGGAAGGAAGGTGAGCCTTGTTGACAGGAGGATCCTGTAAAAGAACTATCGAGGGGTAGATGGTCGCCTCTTTGAACGACTCAAACAAAGAAGGAAAAACATTCCAGCTCCCAAGGCAGTTATGTTGAATGATGGAAAGAAATGCCGGGGCGGGGACCAGCCCTTGTCCTGGGGGGGGAGGCATGGGACGATTATTCATTACCGGGACAAACCCGACGATCGCGAGGTGCAGCGGAAGGGCTTGGCTCCTCCAGGGGGAGAGGACCACCGAAACCATGAGTAGTGCCAGGACGCGTGGAGGGTCTAGCCGGGGGAGGTTGCCTGGGGGTCACTGGGTCCACCTCATGGGGACCCGACCCGGATGGGGAAGTAGTGGGTGTCGGGCGACCATCGACCGCCAAATCCATGGGGTCTTGAACGGTTGGGGCGGTGGCTGGCGAGTTGGTTCTGGTGGGGACAGGCGGGGGAGGTCGAGCCGGACATTCCCTGAATGTGGCAGTGTGGTCACCACCGCAGTTACAGCAATGGGGGGGCGAGGTCAGACAACAGGATGGAACTGGCTTATTGTTCCCGCTCCTGGGGCAGGTTGGATTCTGGCATCTGTGAGCCGCGCGAGTATGGTGAAGCGCACAAATGGGGCATGTGGGGTGGGAGGTGGGGCATCGTTGATGGGCATGTCTGTATCTCCAGCAGTTCTTACACTAGGAGGTTCTGGAGGAGGAGAAGGCAAGTTCGACCTTGCGTTTCTGTGAGAGGATGACGACCCCTGAAGTGAGGGCAGAAACGTTGTAGGGGTCGACGGTGATAACCACCGCCGTGGCCTGCTTGGCCTCCCTAGAATCTCTGCTAGGGTTAAGGTACCTGGCTGAGAGAACCTGGGTCGCTTTGTTGTTGAGGAGTGCTTGCCGGATATATGGGAAGAGTTCCTCTTCATCTTGGGGGAGCAAACGTAGGGGGAGGCCGTGGATGGCTAGTTGAACGGCAGTGGGGGCGAGGACGAGGGTGCACCAGGGGTTATCTCCTACCGGGAAGGACTGATTGAGGGCCCTGGTGAGGGAGTCGAAGTAGGGGGCGTACGAGGCGGCTGGGGTGGCTTTGTCTGTGACGGTCAGGGAGACTGAGCCCCGAGGATTGACAGTGGCACAGAAGCCAAGGGGGAGGAGGCAGTTCGATTCTCGGAGGACGCGGGCAGCGATGTCAGGAAAGGTAGCAGCAATGGTAAGGGCGTCTGGGTGAGGGGAAGGGGACTCGCGAGGAGCAAAGAAGCGTCGTTGGGCACCTGGGAGGGAGGGCGGCCCCTTTTTAACAGGAGGGGTCGTCCCACTCGCAACAAGTTGGGGGGATGAAGGTTTCCCGGCTTTGCTTTTGCCCTTGCCGCCCGAGCCTGAGCCAGAGGCAGCTTGCGCGTAGGAGGGGGAGGTGTGGACGTCAGGGTGGAGGTGGCCTTGGGTGAAGGAGTCAAGCTCGTACCTTCCCTTCCGGAATTCCCCGGCTTAGTATGAGTTTGGATAGAGCTTGGCGTACTTCTCGGGGTCGCTGAACGCTTTGCCAAGCCTCGTATCGTAGAATGGTATGAGGTATTTAGGGTCGTCAGCAGCGGCTGAGGTAGGTGTGGGTGGTGCACGGCCCTTTCTTTACCCTTCCTCGAGGGGGGGGGCCGGCAGTTGGAGGGGGTTGGGGGTTTCTTTGTGGGGGGGGGGGCAGGTGCCAGCGGTGAGGGGATCGGGGCTGACACACGATGTGACAGGTCGCGTATGAATGCTTGGAGATCGGCGATCCCCGGAGGGGTTTGTTGGTCTTTGGCGGGGAGGTTAGCGAGTTGAGAGAAGATGTCGTGGAGCTCCTCCCTGAGGTTCTCGTTTTCCACGGAGATGGTTGCGACAGCCTGGGTTAGCACGCTCAGCTCGTGTGAGACGGTCACCAGGCGCTGGACGAGCTGGGAAAGGAGGACGATCGTGATGGACTCAGTGGGGAGGGTGCCGGCCTGGGCATCTGGGCTGAGGTCCGGGAAGTCTTGGTTGCTGAGCCAGAGGGCGCTCCTCGCCTGAGCGAGTTGCCTCATGATGAACTCGATGGGGTGATCGGTAGACGGGGTTCCTGAGCGCGACGAGAGGGGGGAGTTGAGGGCTGAGGGCCTACCAAAGGCTGCGTGCCCTGGGGGGAGGTTGTGGGGGTTCGCCATGACGACGAGTAGGTGAGGAAAAGTGGGCGAGGGGTTTGTTCCGGACGCAAAGGGGGGTAGAGTTGAGTTTGTACTATGTAAAATGTAGGGGGGGGGAAGAAGTTTGCGAGAAGCGTGGTCCTATCTCTTGGGGGTTTTTTCTTTTTTTTTTTTTTGTAATCATGCGTGATTTGATTTAAGGTACAAACAGCCTCATGCAGCACTAGCTATGGAGAGAAAAAGACCTATAAGCCAAACGTCTTCCCGCCTGCTTCACCTCGTCATAGGAAAAATCAAACCCCCCGAGACCAGAGAAGAAACTTCCCCCGCCTAGCACCTAAGACTGGCACCTCAGACACGTAGGGAAACAACTCATAGAAACGTACAGGAGAGAGACCCAAACCCATCAGCAGGCCCCCAGGTAACACTAAGAAAAGAATCAAAGAAACGCCTAGATACAACTAGTATTGCCAATGTGCCAAATCCAAGAACCCGTACGGTGAAATCCGGTTGGGGCGGCGGCTCATCGGTCGGGAGTGACCGGAAGGTGGCGACGCGTCGGGGTTTAGGAGAGACCAAGGAGGCAGTTCAATACCATAATCAACCGTAACCTAGGCGAGGATTGCGACCGTAGAGTAAATCGCAGGAGGTAGAGAGGCAGGTGGGCGAGCGGAGCCACCGGGCAGAGGGGATGCCAGCCAACTATAATGAGCAGTAGGATGCCAGCTGGTAGGTAGCAGTTGGGTGCCAGCCGGTGAGGAGCAGTAGGGTGCCCACCGGTGAGGAGCAGTAGGGTGCCCGCCGGTGAGGAGCAGTAGCGTGCCAGCCGGTGAGGAGGATTAGCAGTAAGGTGCCAGCTTATCGGGCAGTACGGTGCCAGCGGACGGAACTGGAGGGGGGTAGATGAAGGATCGCGAGCGGGCTAGCCACAACCTCCAAACGGGCCATAGCAAGGGCTTTTGGGACGACGACGAGCCGGAATGAGAGTGTGATGTTACTAACCGAGGCTTTCCCCATCAGAGGTACAAGCCCAGCAAGCCGGGGCCTACTTTGACAGAGAGTCCGACACGATAACGCAGACCGCGAGCGTAGCGACAAGCTTTCCGACCTTGCAAAATCGCAAGTGAGGTGCGAAGGAAGTGCGGGGTAAGGGGGAGAACCGAACTTCATGAGCGGGTGTCAACGATGAACGAGAACAAGAACCCCAAGGAGGGGAGGCAAGCGTGCCCCAGAGGAGGAGGGTAGATGGCTTAACGTTAACTCCTAGGCAGTAGCCATCCTGGAAGAAGAGAGGTGGGTGGAGGAGGATGATGATGATTTCCCGTGGTGTTGAGATTTCAATCGCCGGAGGTGGAGGAGAGATGGTTCGTGTGGTGGAGGAGAGATGGTTCGTGGAGGAGAGATGGTTCGTGGCCTATCTCTTGGTCTTTTTTTTTTCTTTTCTTTTTTTTGTAATCAATTCGTTATTATGTTTAAAGGTACAAAAGACTCATGCAGCGCTAGCTATGGAGATAAAAAACCTATAAGCAAACGTCATCCCGCCCGCTTCACCTCGTCATAGGAAAAATCAA
>Ga0307509_10004197_pt1 | contig 21042 bp, 13 predicted proteins | sample 10_EM_MG_FD_202245 | JGI IMG/M metagenome (GOLD analysis project Ga0307509, IMG submission 202245) | Populus trichocarpa ectomycorrhiza microbial communities from riparian zone in the Pacific Northwest, United States - 10_EM | ecosystem: Host-associated > Plants > Roots > Unclassified | place... | reverse complement strand
AAACAAAGAACGCGAGCTGTAGCGAGCTTGGAGACGAGAATGCGAGTTGTAGCGAGCTTGGAGGTCTCCAACTCCCGGGAGTGCGGTCGCCCTATATGAGCTGGAGCTATGGCCCCCGGGGGAGGACCCGTCGACTTAGACTAACCTGTTTTCTACCACCCCCGGGCAAGACTGTGCGCTTTGCCCCATTGGCAATGGGTTGTTCCAACCCCACATTGAGTTGCTTGTGAAGTAACCTCCTGGGGGTGGTGGAGGACTGCAGGGGATTGCCGGGGACGGTTGGAGCGCCCTTCCATATCCAGTATGGTAGGCTACGGGGGAGTATGATACCATAAGTGGTACGGCTTAGTTGGTGTTACGGTTTTGCGCTGCATGGCTGCCCTGATCTAGACATGGGTCTCAAGAGTAGTGACCTCGCAGGAGCCTTGTCTATGTTACTCATTATTCTCACTCGTTCCGCTATCAGCTTGATAGCATGAAGCATAGCAGCGGAGTAATGGCCAAGAATGTACACACACTGTAGTGCGTCCTAGAGACGACTGCTGTTCTCTCCCAGTAGATGCTACATAAAGGTCACCGAATCTCCAAAACCGTAGTATTACTTATCATGAGATCAACCTGAAAGAACACTTCTAGGACCATGCCGAAAATCTATCAAACTATAGGCGAGCTCCCCATAATTACTAGAAAGGAGTGTCCCTGGGACGCAACCCAAACTCCTATCTTGGGGGGGGCCTTATCTAGATTGGCAATAGAAAGACTAGAAAGCCTGGAGGCTCACCTGATCCCATCTACCAGCGAACCGGTGCAGGGAGAGAGAGTGGCATGAATGGTGGTGTCGGCTGTGGTTGGGATTACGGTGGTGTGATATGATACAGGTTACTGGCATATAGTACCTGGGCACTAGTCAGTAGTCCCACCGCAACATTCGGCGGGAATCGGCCCAAGGGCATTACCAGCCCTGGACCTACCCCCCAGCAAGGAAGTGGTTCGCCGAGCATTTTTTTTAATGCTCGGCTACTCCACTGCCCCCGGATTCGAACTCATGATGGTCCCTATTTCAAATTAGCCGACCAACTCCCGACCCATTAGACCAGACCATAGGAACTTGCCGTAATACTCTTCCTCCTTGATTTTCTAACTGCTTCTTCGGAAAATATACCTTTCAAGCGCCTGATACTTTATCTTTGATAAAAAAGGACTTCGGTATCCAGTCATAGTACTCTCTCATGATATTGATAGAACGAGGGACTGAGGGTTCCAGTGTATATCTATGCTCCGCCACCGAAGCACTTGCTTTCTTTGTTAGAGGACAAATGTTCCCCGAATTCCATGACTAGTATCCCCGATGTAACTATCCTTTGGTACAGGAAAGGACAGGGATAAAACTTTTGTACGGTATATTGTCTATGCGTATCTGACCGCCCATACAAAATTCGGACTCAAGTGTTCGGGTTCTATATGCTCGTAACTTGTTGACTGAAGCGTGAATGGAGTTACATCTCTGATTAATGAACCTATGGTTAAGGCAGTGTTGTCTACTAGGGATAAACTTTGCGGTCGGCCATTCATACTTCATGAGCTCACTAGGGAGGTTTTACTCGTGCTCAGACCGTCATGGTAGCGAGGCGTGCTCCCTTTGCGGCGGATTTCATGTGCTCACACCTTCAATCCGGATACCAGGTCTCCCCTAGGACGAGAATTTTTCAGTAGAAGCATCCTGTCTCCTCACTACAACTAATGATCTTTCCCGCCCTTTTTCTATATGCCATACACGAGTACAAGACCTGGGAAATTTCTCTCCGGGTTTGGCAAACTACACCAATTTTTGGTAAATAGATGCTATTACACATCTGAAAAAGGTTAGGGCCATTGCGGTGGGGATAAGCACGTTCAAGTGATTGGTGTTGTAGCCGTAAAGGAGCAAAACCTCCTTCCCCGCTGAGCAAATCCAAGCCGGGCTTAGCCCCTACCACCTGAAGCGACTAGAGCTCCCAGGCGTGCTCGCTTATGCGTAAGCACTACTAGTGCTAGTACAAGTACCTGCGATAGGGACTTCGCCTTGATTAATTTACCTTGCCTGGGGGTAGGTAGAGATGGATCACCAGTGTTGTGATTTATTATGTGATAGTGCTCCCACACCGTGCGCACGCTTTGCTTGGCTATCAACAGCGGTGGGAAAGCAGGATCCCCCAGGTGCCTCAAAAGGCCTTCCATCGGTACGAGAGGCAGCTCCCTGATCGACACGCTAGGTAGAATTTCTCTACTGCGCCACAAGTTGAGTTAATTGACACATGAATTTCCTGGTTTTTCATATCATTGTGAGCGCTTATTATCATGTATTAAGTGACTGAAGGCACAAAAGCCTGCACCGGAGGTCCAGCCGACCTCCTGGGAAATATTGGTGTGAGATACATGATGGAGAAAGAATTGCTCAGTTGTGATTACAGTCGGAGATGTGTAATAGTACTGTATGAGTAGAGGCGGGGCTTCCTACTGGTACTGGGGAGGGCTGCTAGGGAACGGCTGCGTAGATAAATTTAAGAGGGGCTTCTGCAACCCCTGCTTGTAATGTCCCAGAGCACTCAGACACGTCCACACTTCTGTGCTCCTCCATTTATTCACTCCTTGGTATCTGTGCTCCCCCAACGTTTCTAGCCCTTCAACATTCTACTGCTGCAACTATTTGCACATCAATATGCGCCGCAGGGTGGAATGTTGGGGCATCATTGGAGAGTTTGTGTGGGTCCCTTGTGAAGACTATCTAGATTTCTTAACCGAACAAGTTACTATTGTTCGCCTGGTACAGTATGATGAGCCTGTAACTCTCCCAAGACATTTAGCCTTTACCGAGAGAGGCATTGACTTTGACTCGCAACCGTATTGGTAATGTATGGAGCGGGAGAGCGTCTGCCATAATATTATTGAGCAGAGCTTAGTGTATGGCACAGTACTTTTACTCTAGACTGACGATATTATTATCGCAGATGGGGTTTGCGGTTTCCGTAAAAATTGCTGAGCCGTGTTAGCCACCTAGGCTGCGGGTACAGTACTCGAGTACTTCCATTTTCATCGCGTATTCGGAATCAGGTAATATTAAAGATTTATTTCTTAATACTATGACCAACATGGCTAGTAGTAATTTCTACTCCTTACATCATTTATTCTCATACCAGGCCAAGCTTGTTCTCTTTTATTACCTCTTAGTTCACATACAAGTCATTTCCGTACCAAAATTTGTTTCCCATTTTGGAAGAGCCATCACAAACCCATAGAAAATATAGTGTTCATGCTTTTTGAAAGATTGCGGTGAGTGGCGCCAGTAGCTAGTGAAGCCCATGTATGAGAATAGACTAACACTTTAGAATTTATTGCACTGTGCTTGAAAAGCGGCATCAAGGCTACCCTCAACGGTGAATGAACACCTTCCCTCATCCTACCGTCACAGTTGCTGTCACTATTTTCATAATCATCATTATTTTCACTTACCATCGGTTACATTATCCTCTTTGTATTAAAGACATCAGATCTTTGATAATTTAAATAATTCTGACAAACCTTCCTGTACTTTTATAGCAACCATATTCCGAATACACGATGAGAATAGAAGTAGTTTATACTTTAGATCTAACGGTATCCAGGCTTGGGCCTGTTTGCCTAACAGTCTTGTTCTAAAATTTGGGGATAAAACTACGGTACTCGTAGAGGGCAGCACCTCGACTGGGATTATTTTCCGGCAGACGGCGCAGAATTTTTTACCCAATTTTCCACCGGCCAAATCCCGGGTGGTGGACGGTCAAAACGGGACGTTGCCTCTTAGTGAGTTTGCAAATTCCACTAAGCGCTGCTCGTAGAGGACAGGCTAGGTAAGTTACGGTACTTGCACTCGTAGCTGCCATCCGCTGTAAGGCCAGCAGAGCCCCACTCTTCTCTAGCTTGACTCTACTTTTCTCCGCTCCCAGAAATATCACCAACTAACCATACTCGGTAACTCCCTCTCTTCAACAAAGCAAGCAATAACGAGTGGAAGATGCCTCAATATGCAATCAGCAATAATACGAACTCTTTTAACAATACGTCGAACTATATTGTTACCGATCATCGGTCTCGGCTCCTGACCTGGCTATCACGCCTGGAACCGGGCTTACGCCATTGTGGTATTCATGAGCGCCGGGTCGGCAATGTCGGGGAATGGCTCATACAAACTGAGGAATTCAGGAGATGGTGCTACTTGGGTGGGGAAGGCGAAGGCGATAAGGCAGTTCTGTTTTGCTACGGGGATCCGGGGGTCGGCAAAACATTTATTAAGTGATAAGACTATTTCCCAGGGAGAAAAGAAAGTGAACCCGTGCTAACAACTCACGGTGATAGTTCGCTAATAGCAGACAGGCTACGCGATGAAGCCAGGGGACAGAACATCGCTGTTACGTGTTTTTACTTCGACTTTGCAGCTCGAGAGGAGCACGCTGCGACTGGCGTACTGGGCTCCCTGCTGCAGCAGATTGTTGGTGGAATGGAAAGGATTCCTGAGGAGATATTGCGGGCTTTGCGAGACCAGAAAGAGGCTATTGGTGGACGCAGGCCGCGGCTCGTTGATATCGTGAAGATGCTGCAGCTCGTCACCCCCTTACAACCCACTTCATGTGCATTGACGCTCTAGATGAATGCGCAGGAGTGCAACGAGTTAAGCTGCTCGATTCGCTGAAACAAATCCTTGAGAAGTCACGGGACGCCCGAATATTTGTGACAGGGAGGCCCCATGTTCGGGCTGAGATCGAAATGCGCCTTGCCAGAAGGGGGATAAGTGTATCGATACGCCATAGCAAAGACGATATCATTAGCTACCTTCGTGTTAGGCTACGTGATGACCAAGCATCAGATGCCATGGACGAGGGCTGTGAGGCAGAAATCCTGGAGAAGATTCTCGAAAATTTATCGGAAATGTGCGTAAAGGCAACGGCATTGAGAATCCCATTCCACACTATCGGCTAATAGATATGATATGTTTAGGTTTCTACTCGTTTCCTTAAGCATCGATGCAATCTCGCAGGAATCGACAATATATCGGAGACGGGAGAGGCTCAGCAAAGTGACTGATGGATTAAGGTTGGGAGATGCTTACGGTGCAACGATCGAACGGATAAAGGCGCAGGATGGAGATAAATCGAGGCTCGGGATGGAAGCTTTGATGTGGATTAGTCATGCGGAACGGCCATTGAGGGCGGATGAGCTCTGCCATGCCCTAGCAGTCGAGCTATGCTCCAGGGATTTGAATGCCAGCAATATCCCATCGATTTAAACATTGGTGGGGCGCTGTCACGGGCTTATTACATTGAACAACGAGGAATGAACTGTGCGACTGATCCACTTTACGCTGCAAGAGTACCTTTCCGGCCATCCCGATATTTTTGGTAGACTCACTTGGCAATGGCAGAGATCTGCTTGACCTATCGGAATTCCGAACAGGTCAAGGCCCCCTCAGGCGATCCCTCTCCCGACATCCGGAACATGCCTTTTCTGGAATATTGTTCCTTATACTGGGGGGCCCACGCGAAAAGCGAAATCTCGGACTGCGCCAGGTCGCTTGCGCCGGAGCTGCTTCATGACTTTGATGACTACATATCCTCTAAATTTATTTTTGAGCAGCTAGGGTACATAATTCGTAAGGATTTCGGTAACAAACTCCAGTTCAGTGGACTACACCGCGCATCTTTCTCAGGGGATTACTAAGGTCGTAACTGGTTTGATAGAGCTGGGCTGTTGTGATATCAATGAAAAGGACATTTTGGGGTTTACGCCACTTGCGTGGGCGGCTCATAATGGACACGACGAAACAGTCAGGATACTGCTCGAGTGGGAAGAGGTCAACTCTGACGAGCCGAATAATTCCGGCCAAAGCCCACTCTGATTTGCTGCTCAGAACGGGCATGAGGGAGTGGTGAGAATCCCCCTCGGAGGGGAAGGGGCCAACTCCGACAAGCGGGATAGTGAATGGCGAACACCGCTATCCCATGCCGCTAGGTGTGGGGGTGAGAGAGTGGTGAAAATCCTACTGGGCCGAGAAGGGGCCAACCCCCCCAACAACCCAGATCATAAGCGCCAAACACCGCTCTTGTCTGCCGCTTTAAATGGGCATGAGGGAGTGACGAAAATACTACTCGGATTGGAAAAGGTCGACCCTACTAGCTCAGATCATGGAGACCACACGCCGCTCGCAGTTGCTGCTTTTGGAGGGCATGAGGGAGTGGTAAAAATGCTACTCAGGCGCGAAGAAGTCAACCCCGACAAGCAAGACATTCGCGGCGGCACCCCACTCTCAAAGGCTGCTTCTGCTGGGCATGCGGGAGTCGTGAAAATACTACTTGGGCGGGAAGAGGTCGACCCTGACAAGCCAGATCATGAGGGGCGAACACCGCTCTCCCATGCGGCTGAGGATGGACGTGAGGGAGTGGTAAAAATAATACTTGGGTGCGGAGAAGTCAACCTCAACAAGCCAGATAATTGGGGCCAAACGCCACTCATGTTTGCGACTACGCACCGCCGAGGGTGATAACACTACTACAGCCTCCGGAAGCGATAACCCACAATACCTTTTGAGGCCTAGAGACACCCCCTCTGGAAATCAATGCTACTCTTTCCCTTTCGGATGACACTGCTTATGGAAGTCGACCTTGAATATTATTCATTGTAGGAGAAGAGTCCCATGACATTAGAAAGTACATACATGTTATCACACCGGCCTCTAACCCCGTCTTAGCCTCGCTGAGTGAGGATTTACGAGTCTCCGCCTACAAAGTATAGTGGAATCTGGTCTGTGAGAGGAAATAGTTCTATTATTGTCAAAATGTTCTGTGCATAGCTGACAGTTTTCATCCTATCGTATTTAATTTTTTTGCTTACTGCTGTGCTCGTGCTTCTCAGCCAAGATTTGCCTTACCCATTTGTCCTAGTGAGGTTTGTAAGGATCTTTCTTCCAAAGCGATAGAAAGCCCTAAGCCAGCAAATCCCGACCCCTATGGATCTTGAGGAATCTAGAACCATCCTATGTTCCAATATCCCATCATCCTCCATGAGCTCTGAAGCATATCCTCTCTATTGTTACCCGTATTCCCGGTGGCAAAGGGGATAAAACAAACATCGTGAAGCGAAATCCCCGATACCTAATGTCCGATCGCAACGGGCATTAACACAAAAAACCTAATATCATATCCCTACTGGTGTGGAATATGAAAACAAAAATTCACCGCTTAGTTTCTAGTCGCCGCACACCATAAAATCGCATACCTCAGAACCTCTTGTCTCCCAGCGATGTCAGCATAACCACATATCCCCATATCCGCACAGCTGCGTCCCCGCATAACTGCATATCGGCATAACTACATACCCACATAACTCCACATCCGGATAACAAAATAGCTGCGGGCCCTATAGGCAATCTAAAAGAAACTTGGGTGGTAGGGTAGGTAAGGGGTTCGAGAGGTTGGAAGACAAAGTCAGCAAAATGGACACCAAACTTAGCAACAAAATCAGAAGGCTAGGCGGAGAGCAGTCAACCCAAGCGTGCGGTCAAAAGGCCTTTGATGTCCAGTCAGTCCATTCCCAGGGTAGGACGGAATGGACTGCAGCCCATAGTATGTTTTTTTTGGGAGTGTTAAGACGGACTGCGCCCGGCTGGATAACGACCGACCGGACTGTAGGGGACTATATTCCTAGGGCTTAGGCCTCCGGTACTAGCCCAAGTTGAAATAATACACTTCCCGACGAATCATTATACAATAACATCATGAGACATCACTCGTGCCCTCTGTTGGACTTAGTGTTCGTATATGATTTCTTGGTCCTCTCAAATATGGTTTCTTTCTCCTGTCAAATTCTTCTTCTACGTCTTTGTATTCTTCTCAAGCAAGGTACAAGTCCGGACATTGTTTTACTTTCTTTATTATTTCTTTTGTTCTTATATGTGTTTTCTTTCAATGTCTTTGTTCTTTGTTACGGAGACGTGGTGGTGGAAGTGGAACCAAGTCATCTCACTATATGGCTTGTCTATATCGTTCCTGTCATTCAAACAAGTAGTTCGCGGTAATCTATTATCTTGACTATTTTGCTATAATTACTTCTTCGGTTGAGTTCCGGTCTAATATCACAACTGGTTATGAGCCCGGCCTAGCGCCATTCACTTGCTCTAAGCTTGTCCCTCTTCGATCACATTCACTTCAACAATTCTTGCTCTCCCACTACGATATCCTACAACAACTCAGTCGCTCAAATTTCACCTCAGGTGGAAGGTTTTCCCCGGTTAAGTCTTGCCTCTGCTTGAGTCTCGCCTCTGCTTGAGCCTTGCCTCTGCTTGGGTCTCGCCTCTGCTTGAGTCTCGCCTCTGCTTGAGTCTCGCCTCTGCTTGAGTCTCGCCTCTGCTTGAGTCTCGCCTCTGCTTGAGTCTCGCCTCTGCTTGAGTCTCGCCTCTGCTTGAGCCATGCCTCTGCTTGGGTCTCACCTCTGCTTGAGTCTCACCTCCGCTTGAGTCTTGCATACTCTTGATTCTCATCTGAGTCTCCTCTTGGATCTTGCTTCTACTCCCGTCTCACAGTTGTCTGTGTCCGGCTTCTGCTTGTGACACTCTGCTGCTTGAGTCTTGCCTTTCCCTGGGTCTTGCCGCTACCCTAATCCTGATTTTCGCTTCAACAACACCGAACCCACTCAGGCTCAGCGTGGGGACTGACGTGTTTAAATGTAAGTGGGGAGAAACCCCAAAGTTGACACAGTCAAACTACCACCAATGGAGACCGGACATGGAGCTTTTCCTCGGCGCTGAAGAGGCGCTTCTTATAGTGATTGAGGCAGAAGAGTATCCTGAGGATGGGGACAATACTGAAGTCAACTCTTGGAATAAGAGGATCGCAAAGGCTGCAGCCATGATCAACGTAGCATGTCATATCTCGATTAAACCATATATTAGACACCTTACCGATGCCCGAACAATGTGGAAAACCTTGGCCGAGAAACTCGATACCACTGCCTCCCGTGCCGGAAGGTGTACCCTACTTAGGCAGTTTCATGCCTTGCGTCCAACCTTGTTAAGCAAATCACCTTTTGGAGTAACAGAGTATATAAACCAACTTAGCAAGTATCGGAACCGCCTAGAAGGGTCAGAGCAAGCAATCTCCGATGAAACTTTCATCGCCCATCTGACCACCACCCTACCAGAGTCATTCAAAAATATTATCAACATTATTCTTCCCGAACCAGCTGAGGAACAAACCTTAACTAAAGTAATATCTACTTTAGTTGAGTGGGAATTGTCAGAAGAAAGCCGCCGCTCTGCACATGAATCCAATCACCCAACCGCTAGACTATCGCCTATCGCAAGCAACATACTGATCCCTAGCGCTCTTTACACTGAATCCAAACAGCATACTTCTACCCGCCAGCGGTACCCCTCCTTCCACTCACACGTAAGACCTGGCCTTGCCCGAACCTGAGGGCAGGTTACTACTAGTAGTGGAAGATTCAGATCAAGAAGTTCACAATATGGATTTGAAAGGGGAAACAGTAACGAAGGCCACAACCAAAGGCAATGTTGGTATTGAGGTAGAAAAGGACATATTCAAAATGATTGCTTTAAACGAACAAGGGACCGTAGCCGGATGGAGAGTGGGGCCTTTCCTGATAGAGGCGGAGGTTATCAGGGGCCTGGTCGGGGTTCTGTGCAAACAGGAGTCAATGAAACAACACAGGCTGACCTTGCCGTTGTCTATGCCCTTACCGCGACAACCATTACTTATCAGCAGTGTCAAATATTCCATGCGCATTTCTCTCAAAGATTTTTTGAGACTAGGGCCACAAATCGCAGCTGGATTATCGATTCTGGTGCGTCGTATCACCTTACATGTGATCCAAGCCTGTTTGCGGACCTTCAGCAATTGGAAGAAAATATCGCTGTTACCGTTGGTAACTTGAATGGCAAGACGATTAAAGCGGTTGGAACTAGACGTGTATACCTGGACTTTCCATGTGGCTCAAGGATCGCTATCACACCACTTTATATACCTCGTATTCCACGGTCACTATTCTCTGTTAGCCAGTTTAACAATATTCTTCCATTGACATTTCGGAACGGATACTGCTATTGCGGAAACCAGAGGATTGCAATATTGCGGGATGCATTATATGAACTATTGGCCACGCCGGTGCAGACACGACTCTCCTCTTCACAAATCCCTTTACTGAACAATCCTTCTACTTCGACAAACCCTCCGCGTACTTTTGCAACAACAATACCCACTCTGGAGATATGGCACTTAAGACTTGGCCATCTCGGATTGGAGTCTCTGAAGAAACTCCTGCCTCCTACCTCGTATTCCAATAATGAAAAAGCTGATACAACTATTCAAAAGTGTGTCACTTGTGTTCAAGCGAAGCAGCAACGATCCTACAACGGCAAGCCTATTCAAAAGACTACAAAGCCCTTTCATCTTCTCTATTCAGATCTTTGTGGGTCACTTGCGGTATCTCATTCTGGATACCGTTATTTTATTTTGTATATTGATGACTTTAGCCGGACGGCATGGGTTCACTTTCTTCGGTCCAAGAAAGCAAAGTTGTTTCGGTCTTCCAAGAATCCCAAGCCATGGTTGATAAAGAATATCCAGAGTGTACGATTTGGAGATCAAGGTGCTACACCGGACAGGGTGAATACAACAATACATCTTTTGGTGGAATTCTTCGAGTAAGAGGTATCTCCTTTGAGCTATCACCCCCGTACACACAGTACAAGAACGGAGCTTCCGAGCGCATGATTCGCACAATATCTACAAAGGCTAGATCAATGCTTTTAGATTCCCGGCTGGAAGATATCTTCTGGGCAGAGGCAGTCAATACTGCTACATACCTCCACGCACGATCACCAAGCTCGTCACTGAATGGTCGAACCCCCTACGTGGTCCTTACGGGTGACAAGCCAGAGCTTCAACATCTTTGAAGATTTAGGTGTGCGGCACATGAGCTAATTCCTCCTGAGCAGAGAAGTGGAAAGTTCTCAGTGCGCTCTCAGCAGTGTGTAATGATGGGCTACGTGCATAATACAACTAAGATCTGGCGTCTCTGGGATCCTGTGGAAAGTCGTATTATCCAGGCTTCAAACATAATGTTTGACGAAACTTTGATAGAAGGCAAGTGCGTTATCGATGAGCCATCCAGAGATACTCTACACGATTTGGCCAATCTGGACAGTCACAGTCTTGACTTCAGTGAAGACGAGAATATTGATACAAGCGCTGAAACAATACCAAGCAGATTGTTGATAGAAGTTCAACGGAATATTCCAAAGAGGCAGAGCAATTCATGTTCACAAAGTGTTGAGGCCAATTATAGAGCAAGTGCCAGCGGGATTGCTGTTGATCCTATAATTTATGCTGAAGCCATTGTTGGCGACCAACATAATGGTTAGAAGAGTGCAATGAGAGAAGAATTTGCATCCTTAAAAGCTAATGATACGTGAACATATGTTCCTACAGGGAACCTGAATGCAATCAGCTGTCGATGGGTTTTTCAGACAAAGATTAATGCCGATAGCTCTACTCACGTGAAGGCTCGCCTAGTGGTTAAAGGCTACGAGCAAGTGGAAGGCAGTGATTACAGAGAGACCTTTGCTCCCTTTGCGAAGCTGGTTAGCTTTTGTTTACTACTTGCGATGGCGGCAAGGAATGCCTGGTTTATGGATCACATGGATGGTGTGACCGCATTTCTGAACCCTCCGGTTGAGGAGGATATTTATATGAATATGCCTGAAGGAATTGAATGGCTGGAACCCTTGTTCTCAGAGGAGAATGGCTTGATTTGCAAGCTGAAGAAATCACTCTATGGACTAAAACAAGCCCCCCATCGATGGTACAAGAATATTGACGCTTTTGTTCGAATATTAGGATTTGTACCTACTGATTCCGATTCCAATATCTACATTTCCTACACTGATAATAAGATTATCCTGCTCTACGTCGATGATCTTTTAATCATCTCACCATCTACTGCCAAGATCGCTAAAGTCAAAACTTGGCTCTTACAACAGTACCGAATGACCGACCTTGGACCCGTCAACCAGTTTCTTGGAATTGAAATAAAACAGACACAGCACTCTGGTACTCACGACTGGGCGATAAATCAATCACCGTTTATTTCTACAATTCTTTCACGATTCAGGATGAGTTCTTGTTGTGGTGTCACTACTCCCTTGGATAACGGAAAGTTATTGGTCAAGGCCACTCCGGAACTAACCTCTCCACCGTCCCTCCAGAAAGAATACCAGGCCCTTATTGGCACCCTGATGTACCTCATGATGGGTACCCATCCAGATCTCACCTACACAGTCTCTACGCTTAGCAAATTCAGTTCCAACCCGTCAAGCGATCACTTTTGCGCAGGAAAACAAGTACTCCGCTATCTGCAAACCACTGCCACACTTTCTCTGACATTTATTATCAGTCAGGAATCCTATTTGGAGGGTTATTCTGATTCCGACTGGGCCGAAGATAAAGATGATAGCAAATCAACATCGGGCTATCTGTTTACGCTTTCTGGAGCGGGTGTTGGAAATCAAGGAAGCAAAAGCTAATTGCATTATCTAGTACAGAGGCTGAGTATATCGCACTAACTGAGGCAGCAAAGGAAGCGAGCTGGTTAAGGAATCTTTTTGCTGAAATCTGTTTATGTTTTAATATAGAGAAGAGTTCCCTACAAGGTACTAGTATTCCCATATACGCTGACAATCAAGCCTCAATATACATGGCAAAGATTCCCCGATTTCATGAACGAACTAAACATATATGAATTCGGTATCACTACGTTCGCACCGCAATCGAGCACTCTCTCTGAGTCATTAATCTCAGCTATATACCTACTACTGAGAACCCAGTGGATATTCTTACAAAAGCGTTATCACGAGACTTACATCAACGACAGGTTAGTCAACTTGGGCTTCACAACTTTGTATGATATTTCTCGGGCTCAGTTTGGGATACTTTTATCTTCTTTTCATTCTTCATTTTGCTTTTGTTTTCTCTATCTGAAAGTGCACTTTTCTCTTTCTGTATTTTTCCCTCACATCCTGCGGTTTTTAGCGGAATGAGTTTTTAACGAGGCTTTCTATCTACCATATATGCTTTTACTTTTACTTTTATTTATGTTACTTTTTACAACTAAACCTACAGGGATTGAACACTAGTCTACTTTTATACTACAGGGAGATTATACCCCTTGACTATTTTACTATCATTTAAGGTAAAGCGGACATTGGTATCTTGAGTTCATATTTGCGAGAGTGGGGGTGTTCGTATATGATTTCTTGGTCCTCTCAAATATGGTTTCTTTCTCCTCTCAAATTCTTCTTCTACGTCTTTGTATTCTTCTCAAGCAAGGTACAAGTCCGGACATCGTTTTACTTTCTTTATTATTTCTTTTGTTCTTATATGTGTTTTCTTTCAATGTCTTTGTTCTTTGTTACGGAGACGTGGTGGAAGTGGAACCAAGTCATCTCACTATATAGCTTGTCTATATCATTCCTGTCATTCAAACAAGTAGTTCGCGGTAATCTATTATCTTGACTATTTTGCTATAATCACTTCTTCGGTTGTGTTCCGGTCTAATATCACAACACTTAGTTTTATCCGCCGTACAGGAGTAGTTTCTTTTACTCTTGTTTGCTTCCTTAGTCTCCCTTTACTTTCTCAATTTTCTAAGCTGCGCATTGTTGAAATTATACTTTCGGATATGTACTCTCTATGTTCTTGTTGCGAAGCATAAATACCACGCTCTCCGCTTCCTTAGAAAACGAGTACTTGCCCGTGTGTTACCACACTCGGTTGTAGACTCTGCATGATGTAGAATTAATATTCTAGTTATAAAGTATTGCCAACTTGAATTGATTCACTGAGAGGCCACAATCAAAACATAAATAATAAGAAACTAATATATTGATTGCATTTGAATTATAAGACCTCTGAGAAGACAATGTTCTTTGTGACACCAAGATCGACATCATTTCTTGTTAACACTTTAACATTGTGAGGATCAGATGCCCTTGATAATGCTACATATAGCTGGCCATGAGTGAAAACATCATCCTCCAAACAAACTCCAACAACCTTCAACGACTGCCCTTGGCTTTTGTTAATTGTCATTGCAAATGCCAGTCGAACTGGATACTGCCTTCTCTTAAGTTGAAATCCAAGATCACTGTCTGGATTACTTGTGATTTCAATACGTGGCAGGTAAGCTTTTTGGCCTTTGCAAGTTCCAGTAAGAATAATTCCTCCAATAAGATTCCTTCCTAGGTGTGTAATCTGAAGTCTAGTACCATTACATAGACCATTGAGTGGGCTGAGATTTCGTAAGAGTATTACAGTTGCTCCAATCTTGAGTGATAGTCGATGGTAAGGCATTCCTGAGAGTGTAAGCGAGTTTAGATACTCACTGGAATAGAGCTCAGCTGCGCCCTCAGTAACTGTATCAGCACTAAAATATATAGTAGACTCTTCAGGTAGCAGTTCCAGGACCATATCATTGATATTTGCAACATCGATATTGCGTGGCGCGAGAATCGCCCGTTCTGCAAGATATTGCGGAGTTGGTAATATTTCTTTAAGAGATCTGTATACACAGTCGATAAGTTCCTCAACCTTGTTGTTTGGAAGTTGTAATGCTCTTGGTAACTGAATTTTTTCAACTGCATATTCCTCAAACCGTTTTTCCCCGATAGCCAGAATAAATTCAGCATATTCAGTTGCATCCTTTCTTTGTTGAGAAGACATATAACTCCCCAAAAGACGATAGTTTTCTTGAAGGTGCACGGTAGTAACTGAAGGCCAAAGGTAGGATCGTTTTAAACAGGAGGCTACAATCTGACCACGGGATCCTCGAGGAACAATTGGTAAACACTGTCGAAAGTCTCCCGCGAACAATACAGTCAAGCCACCAAATGCCTGTAAAGGAGCATTGCGAATATCTCGTAACGTTCTGTCAACTGCCTCAAATGCATGCCGATGCTGCATGGGTGCCTCATCCCAGATCAGGATCTTTGCTTTCTGAATCTTTACTGCCAAGTGTGAGTTTTTAGGAATATTGCAATAAGAATCTTTATCGATACTAATAGGGATTTTGAATGTTGAGTGGGCAGTTTGTCCAGAGTGTAATAAGGTTGCTGCAATACCACTTGATGCTACTGCAATAGCAATATTCCCCTGACTACGGATTGTATTTAATAGAAGATTTTCGACAAATGTTTTCCCTGTTCCTCCAGGGCCATCCAAGAAAAATAAAGCTGTATCAGAAAGGCATATATGCTCTAATATGGTATCAATAGCATGACGTTGAAGGTGATTGCATTTTTGAAGGTCTCTCTCAGCTTCCATTCTCAGAACTGGTAGATTTTCAGTTCTTTCGCTATTCTCCTCATGACGATTGGAGAATTCAGTTATATTATTCAACTGAAATTCATAAACTGGTTTTGGAATTCCAAAGTCTTCAAGTGACTTGCCACTTTGTTGAATGATTTCTTGTATAAGACTGAGACCAAGAGATAGTCTTTGGTCTATAGTCGGGTCATGAATACCGTACTTATGGATTAACTGATGTATACAGTCATCTGTGAGAGACATCTTAAACCTCTCCCATAGGTCTTTTGGTTCGGCTGGGTTGCATTCAGTCAAAATGACAGCAAATAGTAGACGTTGTTGAAACCCGGTCAACATTGAAGATCCATCTTCAAGGACTGCTTTCCACTCATCATCTGATGCCAGTAAACCCTTTGCTTTGCATGCCTCTCTGAAGGTTGAGTACTGTATACGATTAACGGTTTTTAAGGAGTTGAAACTGGTTGCACCCTTTGTATGAAGCAGAAGAAGCCTTTCAAAAAACCGTTCACCAGACTTTGGACCACAGAAATACATTCGACCAATTGATATACCTTGCTTGCGAGGAGTCCACTCTCGTTCTTTACGCTGAAACACAAAATATGTAGGGAAGTCTTGATAGAATATATTTTGTGCATATGGATATTTGGAATTAGCCTTAAAATATGCGGTTAAAGTTGTATCTCGACTCTCGGCTTGATTCACAATTCCCTGAAGACGATCTTCAGCAGAAAAGTAAACTGGTTGCTGTTGAGGAAGATGTAGTTGAAGGCGTTGAATAGGAGGACTGCCATCATGCATCTTATTTCCAAGCAGACGCCATGTTGCTTCTGGAGCTGAAATGTAGCGTGTATCCAGATAAACCTTTACTTCATCAATATTTAAAGGATCTTCAAGAAGGAGGTTGGCACGATCTGGTCCCTTATACACGTATTTGTATAAATACTTTACCGCTTGAATTGAGGAACAAATTTCCACATTAATGTGACAGTTGTACCGTTTTGTAAGAAAAGGATTATAAGGAATAACCCAGCGATTGTCATACCGAAAGGTAGCTGTTGTCCCATCCTGCTGAACTCTTGTTTTGTCAATATATCTTCCATCTTGTCGGCGCCGATAGTGGGGATAGCTATCCTCTCCCAAAATAGTCTCTTCCAAGAAGCCCTTTGGATAACGTTTTGAACAGCAACCATCCAGGCCTCTGCCATCTACCATGCATGGAGCATTCCGGTTTTCTACTCCACATGGTCCATGGAGCATACAGGTTGTAACCGTCTCCCATAGTTGTGGATCAGCTTCCTGATTTGGAATTTCAGCAGAAACTGCGTGATCTATTTGCTCCACTGAGTGAATAACATCTGCTGTATTCAGCATCATCAATATATGTGCATGAGGTAGGCCTCTCTTCTGAAACTCAATTACGTATATATGTGCTTTCACCTTTCCTAGCACACCTTTCTCAATAAGGTCTTTCATGAGACTCGAGAGTTTTAATTGAAAAACTCGAGCTACTAAATCCGGACGATCGGTAGCTTGTTGTCCATTGAGTAGGTTTTCCTTAATTTCTGGCCAGGCAGGATTACAGGTCATTGTGATAAAGAAATCGGGTTTTCCAAATGCACGGACAATTGCCATTGCATCCTGATATAATTCTGTCATTTGTCTTGGTGATCCTGCAAAGGTTGATGGCAGAATAACTCGCTTTCCAAGACTTGCCATATCTATATCTCCTTGATTGGCCAAGGTGTCGGCAAGCCCTTGATATTGATCACTTCGCAGTGTCTTTTGATTCGAAAATACCCACCTCAGGTTGTTCTGCTCTGTTGCAGCAAAGGCATCAACACACTATTCCTGAAATAGTCAGCCAGCCAGAAATAGATGAGACGGAGTTGGTGAGCGTATATGAAGATGATACGCATGAAATAATGTCAATGTAACACGTTTTGACCCTCCACGTCCAGTGGTTGGATTCACCTCTTGAAAAGCCACTCTAGTCTCTATATCTGGCAGAGGGTCCTCAACTCTAGTATACTCATTTCGTGCTGCATTTCCTGCAACCACATTGCCAGTCAGTGGAATATCTGGATGCCATCCTTGTTCTCCCCTCATCATAATAAGAGGATATCGTAAAGGAAGATAAGATGCATGTAGTTCAGAAATTCTTTTTAGTGGTTCAGCTTGATGTTCAGGACCTTTATAATGAAGGATGATTTCCCGTGGTTCCAGATTCTCTTCACCCATTCCCTCAATTAAAACTCCAATCTCATTCGCTGTTGGAGTATTATAGGTACGTGGGTCCTTTCCCTGCTCCCTGGGGTCCTGAATTCGCAGTCGCAGTGTTCGAATGATTGCTGCATTTGATCTAATCAAATCACCAGCTGTGTGAAACAACTGCACATAAGGATTTATTTCTGAGAGGTAGTGTTGAATTTGGGATACAATTAGAGCATCAAGATTGTCGAAAACCTGTAGGCGATTTCCCACCTGAGTGGTATAGTTACTCGAATCATGGGTATAGATTTGCGCAAACTTGGGAATCTGACCAGCAATGGGAAGTAGGGATCCAATCCTATGGTATAAGGCTCCTTTAATACGAAAGGAATAGACTCCGCTGCCTCGTAAACCTAAGGTTTGCTCATTGACTCCGAGAGAGGTAAACGCAAAGATATTATTATAACAACGAATCTTGTTACGAAACTCCTTGGCCACTATTATTATCAACCATCAGTCATATGTCTCAATTGTTCTAAAATCACCAAACCGAATAAGAAATAACATACATGTAGATTGAGAGGTAAACAATTCCAGTATTTGAGGTGATAGTTGCTGTATGTTTGGCAAGGTTACTTTCCCATTACCGCAACATTTCGAGAAGATGAAGCCTCCAGCTTGAACTCGCGATCGGGAACTCTTCTCCTCTAGAAAGTGTAAAGAATGACAATGGCGACACTGGTAGCTGAAGGGTGAAAGAGTATGCCTGTTGATAGCAAATACAGGCAAGAGTGCAGAACGGTAAACGATAGGTTCAGGAATATTGATTGCCTAAATCAATAAAAAATGAGTATTTTGTTACAATAAGTGATTATAAATATTATGAAAGAAGTTATACATTAGCTGGATTGTCCATAATTATATTTACCTCAGAAGGTTCAGAGTGTTGATTCCGGATCCGGATTGCTATTCGTCTGGCCCGACACTCAATGCACGTTAAATAGAAACCTCTTGGTCCATCTCTTGTAAATGCATCATCTTCCTTTACTCTCCTGCATCCCGAACATGTTCTCATATTTAAGCAAAGAAGGGGGAAACTGATATGAGAAGTATTTGAATATAGAGTTTTGATTAACTGGTAAGAACAAAAGTGAACAGAGAGTAGGAAAAGGTAGGCAAGCAAGTGGGATAGTTGTGGGGGGTGTTACTTAGGAGAAAGAGGGATTGGGATAAGTAAAGAGAGTAAAGAATTTTGAAATAATAAAAGATCTATCATAGTATGGAAGACTTACCTTAAATTTATACAAAGAGATATAAACAGCCATACTATGGAATTTTAGCATACCAGTATATTATTGGATAGGGCAGGACGGGAAACATTGGCAGAGTTGGGTGCCCATATTGTTCAAGCCCTCAGAGGTGGTTGTATAATGAACTCTCTTCAACTCTTATTATTGTTAATAGATATCAGTATTACAAATGGTTAAACGATAATTATACATGCTTGTACAGTCAGGAATAGCTGAAAATTCAATATTATGTTCACATGATTTATCTCTTTAGCTTCATGGAATTAGATTGTATAAGTAGCTTGTTATTATATACTATAGTCAACTTTCAAGTTCATGATCCTGTTTTTTATATAGAGTTTACTGTCCAAGAATCAACATTGTAAATATCTTAGAAGGTAATAGTATAAGCTTGTATAGTCAGAAAATGCTGGAAATTTAATATTATTTTCAATTTGAATAGCTTTTTAAGTTTATGGAATTAGATATTGTAAGTAGCTTGTTACTACAGTCTTTCATGAGACCGTGACGAATATCAGCAGGTGACAAACAGGGATCAGTAGCAGGGATTTCTTTTGTTACCCTACTTTGACGAATTCGACTTTTCGTTGCCAAATACCCCTGTTTGTCACCTCCTGATATTTGTCATGATCCCATGAGAGACTGTATGTATAATGGCTGAGTTCAATAATCCTGCTCTTTAAATGTATAGTATATATAAGAATTAAGATTATAAATGTTGAAAATGTAATAGTAAATGATTCTATAGTCAGAGAAAGCTGGAAATTTAATATTACTACTTCTACTTGATCTATCACGTTAACTTGATGAAATCAGATATTGTGAGTTGCTTGTTACTATGTCTAATGGTTAAGTTTAATAATTCTTTCATATATGATATAGTATATATAAGTTTCAAGATTACAAATATCTACAATGCGAATTTAGAAGTTTAATATTCCAGTTACCCTGCTAGAATTAATTTACTTGGCAAAACGCTCATGTCTTGGCATGTTTGGTCATGTGATTGTGCAATTCACAAAAGCTTGTTTTATATAATAGATCAAGCTTCTTTTTCTGGTCCGGGGGAACACATACATCAACACCCTCTTCAGCAGTCTGTTGGAACGACTGCTGACCGGCAGAGGAACAAAGGGGGTGTCTCTGGCTATTTATACAGGAAAGCATCAGCCAATATTTCTCAGGTTCACGCGACCACACTCGCCCCCTCGCCCCCACTTTACCAGCTGACGTACTCCCCCATGGACCACCATGCTGGATATGGAAGGACTCTCCAACAGTCACTGGCAATCCCCTGCCGTCTTCTACATCCCCACCAGATCACTTCATAAGCTACTCACACCTCCCCCCTCTTGGACAGACTCTAATTTGTTGATCTCCTGATGAAACAATATGCTGACCTTAGTTACGACCTTTTATCCAATTTTTGGAGAAATCATTCCAGTTCCAGTTTGATCGCTCGAGTGAGTGAAGCCGTCTACTTGATAGAGCTCTGCGGAGAATGATAGGGTAGCAAGAGCCACTACCTCCCTCGGATGAGTCCGGGTGTTTCATTCTCATTAAGTACAATACAGTGATGCTCAGAGCAAATCAGCCGTCCACCTTACCGCTTAGTTTTGCTCAATTGTGAATAGTTAACCTCAACCAACCCTAATAATGACCAACTTCAAGCTCCTCTATATCACCAACTACCCACGAGGTCAAAGGTTTCTGTAAAAGTCTTCATTTCATGGTCGCCTAAAGGATTATAGAAGAGTTTAATGAAATATTGGCTTCCTGCAGCACTAGAGAAAATTCCAAGTTTTCCCATTTTTACCTATGGGCAGAAAAATGAATACAATAAGGCCAATTACTCAAAGCCGAAACCAGTGTATTGAAGATATCTAAGAACGAAAGAGGGGGGGGGGGGACAGAGAAAACTGTTGAAACCTATGACCGGAGCCATTGATTCATGTATTGTTTCTCTACTATCCTGCATTAGTTCTTGTTTCGTACAGTGTTCCCAAGCGTCCAGTCCGTCCGTCTTTAGCCTAGGACGGGACGGACGCCAAGTTTGAGACCTTCGGACGGGACGGACGCCCAATTGCAGTCCGTCCTGACCTATGCCCGGGACGGACGGC
>Ga0307509_10004196_pt1 | contig 21043 bp, 20 predicted proteins | sample 10_EM_MG_FD_202245 | JGI IMG/M metagenome (GOLD analysis project Ga0307509, IMG submission 202245) | Populus trichocarpa ectomycorrhiza microbial communities from riparian zone in the Pacific Northwest, United States - 10_EM | ecosystem: Host-associated > Plants > Roots > Unclassified | place... | reverse complement strand
TTTCTCCAAAGCAACGAACGGTTGACTGGTGAGAAACTGCCCAAAATTGACAACAACCGTTCCTCCAAATCAAACTGTTTCCCAACGGAACGGTTGCACCTCCTTCCGTTCCTACCAAACAGGCTCTCATAGCCATTGAGTGTACATAAGCAATAGTAGTATATACTCCCACCCAACTTTGCAGCACAAGAGCTTCATAGAAAACGATACATTCATAATCCTGATGTTAGCTGTAGCGCATACCATCACATCACATCTGCGATAGATCTTGACCAAAGCTCCAAGAGGTGTACGATCAAATTCTATATGAAAAGTCCCTGCTATGCTGTATGTGTTATAAGGGCTCTCATTCTCATTTACTCTCTGAGCATGTTCGTTCGGTCTGCCGAGTTGGATACTTCCTGTGGAAGGTTCGGAGGGCACTGAGATCTTTTCAATAGACTGGTTGTGTAGGAAGGGTATATGTGCTATATTGCTATTATTGGGGGGGGGGGGTGTAAGGCTGGGCTAGGTTTATGAATGGACAGACAAAAAAGGTCACCTATCCATACCAAGCCAAGCCAAGTGGGGCAAGTGCCGTGCAGTTGCTGACCTGCCTGCCATATCAGTGCCGCAATTGGTAAGATTTGCTTGTGATGTCAGTGTCTTGAATGATATTTGGTTAATTGAGAAACTTCATTGTTAGTGGAACTTGTTATGGCCTGGGATTGTCTGTAGCCTGGACTACGAGTAGGGGGCACGATTGAAAAGTTTGGTGTGGCATGGCTATCGAGAAAAGTAAATAGAGGGTTTGGCCCAAGTGGTAGTTGTCAATGGTGTTGTCGCTCGTATTGAGCGAGTACACAGTCGCTAATTCTCAAGTATCTTGAAACCATCCCTTTTAAAATTATATTTAGGGAGCACGGTTGAAAATCAGGCCCCCACAAAGGCATAAAAGTCTGGGGGAAGTTGACATTTAGGGCTCTCAATTCCATGTTAGAATTCACAGCTTTTGCAACACATGCAGGTGGGATCGAGGAACTAGGTCGCTGGGCCTTGTAATCAACGTGTATTGACATCACGTGAGTCTCTGCACAAGCCCTCTAGTGTCCAACCAAAAGCCATAACATAGAGACACCGGGGATGGATGTCAGTAGTAGGCGTAATTTTTTCTTAAGGCAGTAAAAAAATAATAGCTACAGTAATCGGACGGAGCCCGCCAGAGAAGAGACCATACTCAACGTAGGCGTTTAAGTGCCTCTAGAATATCCACCACATCCTGAACACTGACTCCCAAGTTGTCCACCGCTTTCCCATTTCCTTGAACGACAGCATTCGCAATATCGTCAGGTAAATACAGGAAAGTCTCGATGAAATTTCCATCGACAAATCGCATTGGCCCTTTGCTCGAGTCATCCGGGGGCGTCAACGTTGCCGGGGGTGTCGACATTGCCCGGTAGGTTAGGAAATCGAGGTCCCCTAGTCCCTTAACAGCGTTTGAGAGGTTCGTCTGAAGATTCATTAATAGATCCACCTCAGCGGATTGAATCTCGCCAAGGAGAAACATAGATCCGTCAACCTACTCAAGCTATTAGAGTGATTGTAATGTGTTATATTATTGGGGGTATGTTACCGTCGAGAAGTAAGCTTTTGGTTGAACCTTGCTTCCAGCCAAGGTCTGGTCAGAGACTTTAAAATTTTAGTGTTATATTTGCAGGTAAATACAGAGAGGTACTAGAGGAGATAGGAACACATACTCCTTCTGATCCTGTTAACATATTCTCCAATTTTCATGGATGAAATCTGCCGGAGTTGCTTCTTGTCATCCACAGTGACCCCAGAGAATTGTCGCTCCCAAACAACCAAATTGCCGTCTGTATCGGAACAAAAAACGGTATTTTCATCCAACAGCTCAAGGGCTGTTAGCCAACTGGGCTTGAATGACCTTGCGACCTCAACAAACTCAGCGCCTGTGTTTTCTTTATCTGGTCTATACTCGAGGATCGAAGGACCATGCATGAAATCACAGACAGCGATGACGTCATTATAGGCCGCAACATCGAGAGGTGAACTATGGGCGTTGAAGCTTGCTAGCTTGGTGATTGTGCATCCTGTAGCACCCACTGGCTTGCCTGCTGCTGTTTTGCTCTGAAAGTCCGAGTATTCAATAGCGAAAAGCTCAACCTATTTGAAATGAGTAACAGTTTGATTATTTAAATCCAATAGGGAGTCATTGTGGTAATCGTACCGTACGGCCCGTCGCGGCCACGAATCTTCTTTCCCCAAGCATCTGTATTCCATTTACCGCCCCCAAAGTATCATGAGATGCTGTGAACTTGATGCGTTTCGCTTCGCTCACGCTGAAAGCAATAATCCTACCCTTTTCGCTTTCGTCCTCTCTCCTATTTAGATATGCGGTTCCTACCAAAAACCCCTCAGAGAGTGACCCGTTTCCATTACAGAGCCTACCAGAGGCAAGGCTTTCGGCAAGCTCTAGTTCGTCTAGCTCATAAGAGTCAACTACGGTAAAAGAGGTGTTATCAATGAGGCGGATATAAGACGTGTGAAGGTCGTCGCCTGTTTTCAGATCAGAGACTCTTTGCACCGTGACCGCCGCAATAATATTTTTTCCCTTGGAGTATGCTATCCTCCGGACAACATCCCCAACCGGTAACGACTGCACATGCATAGTCCTGAGAGGGTCCACAACGGAAAGCTTCAAGTCATCCTCACTGGCTATAACAACAGCATCTGGATAGTTGTGAGAGTTAAAGGAGGTAACGTAGGTTGATTTGTCGGCTGTAACAGAGGCGTACACAATTCTCCCATCGCTACCGTATATAACGCTCGGATGGTCACAGGTTGCAAAGACTGTAATTTTTCCGTTCCCTCCTAGTATTGGCTGAAACCGTATCGGTTGTGTGCCTAAGATTATATTCTTCTTTTCGTATAAGGCGCCAGTTATTTCATTTAATGCGAAAGTGAACATACTGCCGTCACCCAAGGCGACAAGCAAGGTCGGTGGTCCATTCTCTAGAATCCTCGTAAGAAGCAAGGAGCGGGGAGTAGCAACACTATCCTCTTTAGACAATACCTCTTGAGACAAAATGGAGAAAGATTCTAGGCTAAGAATTAGGACAGATGACACAGTCCAGAAGCCAACTGCGCAGATTCTGGATGGCGAAGCAGGCATGTTAATGCAGCTTATTTCGTTCTCGAAAGTCTTTCTAATACGCTCTTTCAAATCTTGCATGAAATCCAAAAGAACCAAGGTAGGGCCCATGGCATAAATCAGCAAGTCTTGATTTGCACTTGCCATAGTTATAGTGAAGCCATCGTCCGGACAACTCTCTGCAATAACAGTACCGCTATCCGCATCAACAAGCCTTACTGCAGTGGGGGTTACCTGCAAGAACCGGTCACCCATAATATTATGAGCGATAATAGTTCTTTGGTTAAGTGCAAACCCCATAAAGTCGTCCAATTCTTCAATATCTCCAGCATTGTCGAACTTAAATATCCTAGTTTCCTCCACAAAGGAGACAACCAGCACATCATCAGAGCTAATGGGGAATAAGTTAGTTTTTTCCCTCTCTTTTCCTCCAAATTATTCCATAATATAGATAAGAATATAGCATACCTGCTTGTAGGAGTCGACTGCAAGCTCCACAGACCTCGGATTCCTCTCATCTCTCCAAGAACGCCTAAATCATCCAAACCAACCCCACTTCTTATGTTCCTTAGGTGGCCCTGCTTGTGGCCACCGCTCGCTGATAAAAATCTGATATGGCCGGGCGAATATTGCCGAACTCCTTCCTCAGACCTCGAGTAGTCTAAATCCATTACTTTGAAATCGACCATTGGACCTATGTTGTCGAATACTTGCTGAACTCGGACCATCGGCTCATCGTCACGAATCAGAAGAAGTTGTGAATCACCAAAATGAGAGCCCAAAAACAAAAGTCCTTGGCCTAAGTGAACCAATGTTTCTGGTATGGAGGCCTAAAGCTATTAGCCAGAGCTATGCACTTGTAGAGTTTCTATGTGGCTCACGTTTCCGATGTGGTTTAAGCGCAAACGGACTTTCCTAGTTCTAACATCAACCGATAACAGTAGTAAATGAAGCCCACCCTCTTCGTCTCCTAAAATATATCTCTCTGGGCCCAACATCTCCCAAGTCGTCCACACAATAGGAGGATCCACAGGCTGGAAGGTTTTGTTCCCAACATTGTTGAAATATTGTATCTTTGTCACCCCAATGAGCAATAATCCACTCAGGGGTTGCTGGACAGGTATAAGAAATAGGGCCTCCTGCCCACCCTTCAAATCCTGGATCGACCAGTCCGAAAATCTAACCTCACCTGATCTTACTGACACTTCATATGTATTAACTGCCATTTCGTCACCCTTGAAGGGCTTGTGGAGAACAGCTAGTACAGGCAGAACTGTACCAAACAGAAACTTCATATCAAGGATTTCCAGCTCCTTGAACCTCCCAAAGCAATGCTCCCTGATATTGCCTACATCTGAATCCGCCTGCGACCTTCTGCCACCCTTAATTGGTGGCTGAGTTCGTGGAATAGCCAGGAATACCCCTTTGTAGATGTGCAACCCGAACATATTTTTCTTTGGGTCTGGCAAACATATAAAAGAATCCGATAGTTGGGCGTGGTTGTCGGAGAAATCTACCGCGGCTTGTTCGTTTCTGGGTTTTTTGGCTACAGGGTCCCACGATATTGTGAAATATTGGTAATTGACTTGACCAACCACAATTAAAAGATGATCTGTTTCGGACTTCTCTGGCCTGAAGGCTGAAAGAGCTATCACTCTTCCGTAGATAGGAAATTTCTCTTGGAGAATGATGCTGGGACCAGCAACTTTGTATGCCTCTATGTGGGACGATTTCCTAACAGGTTCGAAATTATTGTAAGCGTATACAAATAGAATAAACAGTGGAGTAAACAAGTGCGGGAGATATACGCGACAATGAGGGAAGTTTCCCCTGCAGCTAAGAATTCTGCTTTTATAGCAATCCGGACACTGCTTGCCTCGTAAAGGGTCGCAACGTAAGACATGGTTGGGCAATCGGTGTGGATACAGCGTAAAGATAGTTTCAGTAACAAAGGCCCAAAGAAGGGGTGAAAGAAAGGATGGTGGAAGCGAAGTTGATGAAAGGGCGACTCTGAAGGGTCTAGAGGGGTATGATAAGTAAAAGGTCAGGCTGGTTGTCGACCCAAGTTAAGTTATTGAGCCCCCAACTGACCCCCGTCATGATGGCGCCAAGCCCGACGAATCTGGGGATGGTTACTTCCGTCCGGGGCTTTATCCTTGTTGTAAAACAAAGAAGTGAGTTACGAGTGCTTAGGCTTTGGTCCCAGGAGATATCGGACATAATGGCGGCACCTAATTATTGCCATTACCGGTAGATTGTTGCCATCGAATTGTTAGATCCGGTGGGGGATTTCACGGTGCAGCAGCCCATCTTCAGGCAAACACCCGTATTAGTATGATACCTAGTGTTACTCTACCTTATGTAACAACTCTACGACTAGCATCACCACGATATTCCAAACAAGGCCAGACCTTGAACATGGGTCTCGTAGGGTATAGAGTTGATGAGTACGGGGAGGGCGTATCGTATGTGCTTTCGAGCACTTAAAGACAGGGAGAATTGGGAATATTAGAGCGAAAGCAGAGAGGTATGAATTAAGGTACGAAACATTAAGTGGCGAGAGAAGCGCTTCATCAATCGGGCCTCTCGCGTTTCCACAGTTATAAACCAACATCTCTTTGTTAGCACATTGGCCACGCAATATCGGAGACATACCTCACTATCAATTAAGTCCTCTACCCCGTGCCACAGATTTCATGCATGGAAGCTTTAACAGGAAGGCACCTCAAAGTCACGATCAAGTTGGTGTGAGCACCATCATAATATCACAGATAGCCGAGACGACCTTGAACTGCATTCCAGCTCCTGGAATTAAGGTTATGCTTCATCAATTCTCCTATCTTCCACTGTATCGCAGTTGCACCTGAAACCCCTTTATGGAGGAATGATGGTGGTGCAGTACCGCACAGGTGCTTGTATAAGCTATACCTTACAGAGACTGCAGGGTTCCACTCTCCTGATAATTAATGGTGCATTGAAACGGATTTTGGCCAAACTGACAATATGAGTACGCCTTGTGCTGCCACCGGACAATGACATACTGTATGTCCTACTACATATCGGTCCCTCGAGTAAAATGTTGTATTACAAGTCTTGGGAGCCGATTCAAAGACTATATAGTGCTATTGGGGGAAGCCCCATTGATGCTTTGAAATTGAAACTAGGGTAATATCAGTCACGTACTGATAAACTGGGGGATCATTAGTTTCTTACAGCAGAAAACCTCAGGAGCTCGGGCATCTGAGCGCCTAAACTAACTCGGAAATATGGGAACCCCACACCTCGAAAACTTGAAGGGTAAAAATGGAATTATAGCATACATGCGAATAATCAACGATTGAAAGTTTAAGGGCGGAACAAGTTCCAGGTGAAGAACCCCAGACAAAAGAAACGTAAAAAAGCAAATAATAACAAAAAGAGAAGGTAAAAATAGAAATCCTAAACAGGTGAGGCTCAGAGTCTAAGGCCACTGGGCTCTTAACAAAGCCCTCTGAACACGAAAAGGCCCTTTGAGATAGACAATAAAGAACCAGAAAATAGAAGAAAAGAAAAACAGAGTGAAAGCAAATATATCTGGGGCTAACGATAGTTTTTGAAAATTCAAGGAGTTTAGAAAATGAGAATAGAAAGAAAAAAAATCGACAAGAAATGTTATACCAAGGACAGAAAAAAAACGAAGGACGCAAAAACTATGAGCATACCATGACAGGGTCGACTCGTGAAAACTTAACACCGGTACACGAGGAATCGCATTCCTCACATAACCTAGGATAATATTCGTAAAACCGAAAGTCATGTCAGGCAAAAGCCTCCCACGCTACAGAACGTAGGGGAATAGGGCCCTGCTCACATGCGTTAGTCTGCCAGTCCACAGGCCGTTCGGTAGGATAAAGAAACTAACCCAATGGCCAAGGCGGCTGTCAGTCCAATTAATGCCTTATTCTTAACTTTCTCTCTTTTCAATTCTTCCTCCAGAACCTTTGACCTCTTGACGTGCCTGTGGTCGGACTCCCTATCGGCTCCAGCTTCTTCAGCATGTTCGATATCCTCGGCCTTTCGCTTTCTGCCGGAACCACTGACGGGAGCGGCATCGGAACCGCCGTCAAGGCGTTGGGCCTCGGCTACCACTTCTCTAGCCTTAGCAATCATTTCCTGCGCAGTCTCTGCTAGTGGGATCGTGATCTCGCCAGCTGGGAGTTCGAGCTCGCCAGATGCAAGTTGGAGTTTAACGCTATTTCTTGCAACCTTAACATCTCCTTTCTCCTCGCTTTCCCGGTCAACCTGAAGTTTAATTGTTGGCTCGCCCTTGACTGGTGTGGTTAAACTCGTTTCGATTCCATTACCGTTGGTCAATACGGGGGCGGTCTCGGTAGAAGTCAGAGTCGTCTTCTCGGTCGTTGTTAGGGTGACGACCTTGGTCTCTTCTTCCATAGCCTCTGCGATCGGCGGAACTTCTTTTTTTAAAGGGCTATCCTTGGCTGCTTTTGCGCGTGTTTTTCGCGGAGTTGATCCAAGACGTTTGCTAGGGGATGCCGATCGTGTAGACCGTCTTCGGGGAGCGGGAGCGGTGCTGGACGCAACGGATCCCGCGTCAGATTCGGCTGGCTTGAAATAAGGGGGTGGAGGAGTAATATTTCGTTTGCGATGGTCAGAGGGGATCACAGACTCGTTATCCAGTAGGGCTTCAATCCACAGTCTCATTCCATAGCTGAGAGAATACGTGTGTCAGTCATGCAGCTCGGTTGGCTCGAGAGGGGAGAGGGGCACTCGGGTTACACGTACTCGTCGGCCAAAGCCAGGGCTATTCAATAATGTTAGCTACTGGTCCAGAACATAATTATGCACCTAAAAAAATGGAGAGACTTACCATCGGAGGGGTGAATCCACAAATTTCCTGCAGTTTCGTCTGAGGATGTTTTCTCGAAATGTTCTCGCACGTACTGCCTCTCGTGATCCTCTTCCTTCTTTTTAGCCCAGGGGAAAGAGGCCTTAAACCTACATTGAGCCAAAAACGAGTCAACTTCCTGCCTCCTGCGAGATGCTAACGCAGATCCGGCTTTCGGTTCATATATCCATTCGGCGAGATAAATAAACCTGATGGAACAAAATATCCAGAAACATAAGGGGGAGGAGGAGAAACTCCCCGAGAATGCAACAAAAGAATAACCGAGACTCACATTCCCGTAGAGCTCACGTATCCATCTTGACTCCTGCGCATCAAGAAGTAGGACTCAGGAGCCACCGATCCGAAGATTTCCGAGCCTTCCAAAGGCTGTGGGAGAGGCGCTCGAAGATGTACATAGGAAAAAAGAACCGCGTCATTTCCACCTTTGTTTCCCAAATTGGTCTGTCCAAGGCGGCGCATGTCAACGAGCTCATTGTCTGTAGGATTCAAATATGGTGTTTGGGTCAGCGACGGGAAACAGCCATGAAGTAGTGATGACAAGGGGATGAATGGGTGTTGCGACAACGGCCGCGCGACAGAGAGGAGAGCGTACAAGGTGGAATATCAGCTCCCTGAAGCAACGGGTTTCTCTGTGATGGCAGAGAGCGTTCCTTAATCTTCTTCTCGCTAGGCATAGCTTAGGTTAATGCAACCTGTAGATTCGTGATGGAGTTATGAGTATTGTCTCAGAGTATAGAACTTAGAGCGCAGGAAAAAAAAGAGAAGGTTACTGCTTCGACACTGATTACCCTAGAGCTAAGAGTGAGAAAACAGGATTCTGAATAACGAAGCAAAGGTTATAATCCGCAAGCCCGCCCCAGGCTTAACAATTAGGTCTATCGGTTGAAAAGCGGGACGATTGAATAAACCAAAGAACCAGAATGGAGCAGGAGAAATGCAAGTAGAATAGTGAAGATACTGTACGCGATGCGGAGATAGTTGGCAGGGAAAAGCGGGAAGAGTTTGGCCTGGAACGGTAGGGGGGAAGCGCGCAACACTCTTGGATGGTAAGAGGGTCGCGCCCATTCCTGGCCCTGGCAGCAGTCGGTATGAAAGTTACCCCACGCAACTGTACTATTCCTCCCCGCACTTCCGATTTAACGTTGCTCTGGTTACCTGGAGGCTCCGTGCCCAACAAACCCTTCCGTTTGTATCTTTGATCCGCGAACACTTTGATACAATGTGCTACAGGATAATGAATTTTCTTCAATTTCTCTAGGTGAACGTTTAAAGTCTGAAGCTATATTTGGGGGAGGCACCGCTTCACCCCGCTCAATCTATTTGAGCACTTGCACAGTCTTCAACCGGGGCGTGCGGCGAAAAGGGATCAGTGACAGGCTCTCCCCCTGTTCATGTTGCCCTGCTTTGACGAATTCACTCTTTTGCCTATGATAATATTATGATACCAAATACTCCTCCGTTCGTTGCTCTCTGCCCTTCGTCCTGCCTCCAATTCCAATTGAAGGGCGTACCCTACCGCTGCTCGAGCATATAAGTATGATAGTCCGCATCTAATCAGGTACGGTATGCGCCTAACACCTCACCATATCGGCACCCTACACTGTACCTTGCTCTGTGGGGGTTATCCCCTCTACCCCACCGAGCACATGCCGGGTGTCATAGATTTTCGATCCGGCTACCATGATACGTTACCACGTCCTATGCACAGTATTTTTCTCCCGCTGATAGGCTTTGGGTACTGCACAGTACAGTACTCGAGTACGGCATGCAGGAGGAAAAAAGGTGGGGGGAGGGGGACAAGGGGATCTCCGCAACTGGGCAATTTGCTCCGCATAGCAGACCCTCAATGGGGTAATCAACCATTCTGTTTTCGCTCCTGCCAGATAGCGGGGCAGAAGCCACAGAAAGCAATGGAAATTTGTTCGTCTACTGCAGTGGGAGCTGTCGTGGTAAACCCATAACTTGGTTAAGGTTCCTGGGCCTGCGGCGAGTGCTCGAGTACTGGCAAGTGTATCTGTGCAATTCATAACCTGCACTGTACTCGAGTATATACGCCCTTCAAAACATAGAGGCGTGTCCCGCCCTACGGTATGCCTGGAGGTTGAAAAGTCTCCTCCCGAAACCGCCGTGCTCGTCGGTCAGTTAGCATAGTAGGGTACGGTTCGATAACCTCGAGACTGCAAAGTATAATAAGTCTTTGAAGAGAATTAGGTTGAACTCCATGTATAAATAGTCGACCTTCTCCGAACCCTTCGTCACTGAATAATACGACGCTGACCACCCTGTCTTCTTCGCCCACCAACAGCTGGTAGGTAAACAACTCCACCCCTTCCAGCCTCTCCCACCATTTCTCCCCAACCCAGTTATCCATCCATCTTTCCGAGCAGGAAAAAAAAAATACCCCACACAAAGTGTTCCAGAAACTCAACGATAAAAATTTTCACACACCCAACACGATGGCTTCCCACGCAGATGACGAGCTTAAGCCATCCACTACCGAAGGGTAAGTTGCCCGGTTTTTATCTTGGTGGGCCTGGTGATCCCTTCCCCGCACCTTGGTCTGCGGGGCTTGGTGCTTCGCCGTCGCGGGGGCGTATGATTTCACGATAATGGCTAACAGATATACCGTAACACAGGTACAAGGTGGGGGAAAAGAAGTCAGTTGATGAATACGCAAAGCTAGGTCCGATTAAACCGCTCCGATTGTCTGCTTTCTCCGGTGGCTGCCTACGGCAATGACAGTACTATTGAGGCCGTATTGGGCAAAGCTGACTTTAGATTTTAGATGCCGAGGATGAGTCTCTCGCCCGCTGGAAGAAGTCCCTGGGCATCGGTGCTGGTAGCACCGGTGGCTCTCTTGGAGAACCCGGTGATATGCGAAAGGTTTCATTATTCCAGGAAGCTATCATGACGGCCAGATATCTAACATTAAAACTTAATTAGGTTGTTATCCTCCAACTCTGCTTATTGATCACCGGTCGTCCAGATGTCGTCATCAACCTCGATTCTGCTGAAGCCCTACGGGCCCTGGAGAAGAACCCTTTTACCATTAAGGAAGGTGCTGAATACCGGATGAAAGTCAGATTCCGGGTTCAGCATGAAGTTATCTCCGGATTGAGATATCTGCAGCTTGTGAAGAGGAAGGGGATCAAGGTCGATAAGTCTGACGAAATGATGGTCAGTACGCACCTTGGTTATTAGGAATTTAGGGTCGGGCTCTAACCGTTGGTTTCGGTGGATAGGGGAGCTACGGACCAAATACCCCCGAAACCCCTCACTACGAGAAAACTTGTGAGTACAATTATCCTTATTAATCTAAATATTTCAGTGGGGGTACCAGAGTCCCGGGGCTAACAACTATGAACAGTTGCTGAGGAGGAGGCGCCCTCTGGAATGCTCTACCGTGGCTCCTACAGCGCTCTCAGCAAGTTTATGGACGACGACCATAATACCCACTTGGAGTTTAACTGGAGTTTTGAGATCAAAAAGAGCTGGGATTAAGTCCTCGACTCAATTGTTTCCCCACTTTTCACTACTCATTCTTAGTGCGGCTGAGCTAGTTACCTTGAACTACTTACTGGGGCGTTTGTCATCGTATTACTTTTTTTCCTCCTTTTGAAATATCAATGTCGGGTCTCTCGATTTCTTAGTCTGGAGAACATGCATGGTCTGTGTGGTATGTACTGGGTAGTTTTTTCTTCTTCGGACGGCGGCATTTTGTTGAGCAGGGTGCAATAAATATTTTGCGCTATTGACGAGAAAAAAGAGTATTGAATGATGTTATTCCTTCAATAATCCGTGTCCGCCACAAACCACCGCCGGTCCCCGAAGTTCTGCCCATTTAAAGTAATACCGGTTGCCCATGAGCCGTTACAGTATGGTATAAGTACTCGTACTCGAGTACATGAGGGAAAGCCTCTTGGTTAGGAATTGATGAGATACGAGAAGTGCAGCAACATCGGCACCTCAGCGCCATTTCACGGGCCTGGGTACACAATCAACGTTTTAGGGCCTGTTTACTCGTAGCAGCGACGGTTTCCCCGGGAACGAGCGGTGCCAAATTAGCAACAACTGGTTAAACTGTTTCATGACGGAACGGTCTTGAATGGAACTATCGTACCATCGCAACTAAACAGGCTTTTAGGAATGTGGTAACGGAGGAGCTCTCAGGTGTGGCGGCTGCTTGAGCTCCGAACTCCGAAGAAAGAATACAACGGCCCAGCGGTCCTGGGGAGCTAGCCCCAAGTAGGGCAGGACATGCAAAGGATTTGTGCTGACAGAAAGGGTTTCCGCGGCGATGAGTGGTGCCCCAAATCAAAATGGCCATAGATTTACAGTATCATACGAGTACCGTATGTTCGTTCTTCTCTCTCTAATTAGTCATTAGATCCTGTCTACTTTTTAGGCAAAACACCCATTCTTTCCTCCCAATTTAAATAGAGCACATTGCGTGACATCATGCTCTATTTTTCTAACTCCAACAAACTTCAAAGAGTAATGGGACTGTTTGGGGCGGAAAATATTAGAATCACCTTCTCTCTTTTTCACCCTAGTTATGCCAGTGTTTGTTATTTTGTGGCCGAGGGACTGTCCCTAAACCCCTTGTTTTTAACTCCGCAGAGTTTCAAATATCATACTGTAGTTAGACCCCCTTATTATATAGGTTTCCCCCCAGAAATAACTACCGCATTCTATGACATTTTTCTGTTCACACTAGGGTAATATTTGTGCCTAGTGGTTTGTTGCAAGGCTTGGTAACATAGAATCAGAGGTCTGAGCTCATATTTCTTACGTCCCTTCCATCGACGTTCTTCCTTCCCTGTGCCCTGCCGTACTCGGGAGCAAAAGTGAGAAGCGATAAGGTGCCGATACAAAGTACGATAGGGGTACGGTAGTGAAAATGAGGCCCTGCATTTGTAATCTCGGAAGGAACCCTATCAAGACCTCTTATCAGTGCGAAGTGTGCACACCGCACAAGGCTGATACTTTGACGGAACATATATATGAAGCCTAGGTCCTTCCCAATCGTTCTTAAGGACTTATAAAAAAAAAATTCCAATCGCTCTCAGAAAAAAGCCATCCCATAGCCCACCAGACCTTCGTTCACCGACACCAATTGTGGGGCTAAGATCACTGGAATCCTCGGGCTTAGGTTCATAGGCCCGACCTATCCCCGTTCTACGGGCTTCATGTTGGTCGGGATTTGAAGAAGAAAAAGAAAAGAGAAAGGTGCTCCAATGGACCCCCACTTCCTTTCTCTTTCTTGCAATTTGAAATGCTCAACTAATGCTAAAACGTTTCTCTTTCTAGTCGCTACCATGGCCTCTTGCCTTCGAGATTTCAGTGGAAAACTAATGCATGATATTCGAGACACAACTCAGTATTGAAACAAAACGGTTCAGTCTGTGCCAAGACAGAGTATGAATTGTCTCCGCGAAGCGAACCGAAGAGCGGGAAAAGTTGCTGGTCGGGATTGAAAGACCATCTTCGCTCTTTGGCCCATCATGCGGCCGTACCTTACAGGTCGCCGGCTGCAGGGTCCATATGCATCTTTCTCAGAGCTCCCTCCAGGAGCCTGCCAGCACCTCGGCTTTTTCGGCTGAATTTCTCATCGTGATGGTCAGGCGCTCCTTTCCTAGAAGGACCGGGAGTCCGTCATCCTGCGTCACAAGACCGCCCCTCTCACGTACCCGGTATGGTCATGAAGCGGTGAGACTTGCTGCTAGCCACGTAAGAATCAAGAATCAGCTATCGCACATGAGAGGATCAGTCTTGCGGACCACCGGAGCTTGTCAGCTAGACTATTCACTCACGATGAATGCCCTGCCCACTTTCCCCACTTCCCCCCGAAATACAAAGCTCCCAGCTTCCCCCCAAATTTGGGGGGCGAAAAGAGCCCCATCAACCAGCGGTCTTCTTGAGTTCTACCCATTTTATTCCCCACGACGAACCTGAACCAAGCGACGACCTCCATAACAGCTTGATGGATTGCGGCAACGACAACTCTCTCTGATTCCATTCCATTCTTCTGGGGGCTTCAGTACATAGGACTACCAGAAATACTATAACATTGTTTCCTATACAAGAGAGATACCTATTTCTTTCTAGCTATACAGCTTCACTTGGGCCCCTCCTCCCCCCCCCCCTCCAGCTTCCACCGTTTCATTCCCAGCAGCCTTCTTACTTTCATACAATGGTTTTCCTTGGGTCCGTTCTGATCCTTGTTGCTGCTCTGGGATATTGTTCCGGTTTCGCCGCCGCTTACGTCGCCACCGGACACCGTCCAGACGCTCGACAGCTCACCTTCTCAAGCGGTGACCCCCTGCCCTACGAGCATGACGCTACAACGTGGTACACGGCCTCACCACAGCCCGTGAAGAACCTCGAAGACTGGATCGATATTGAAAAAGGTCTAGCTTTTGAGTATCTTCTCGACAATATCGCCCCAAATGGTACCAATACTAAAGGAGCTGCGGACGGAACGGTCATTGCCTCTCCCTCTAAAGCTTACCCTAATTATTTCTACCAGTGGGTTCGTGATGCTGCGATAACAATTCAAGGCGTCATCGATCAGTATGAGAAATCGGAAGATTTGGCGCTGAGGGATATAATCGATAATTATGCAAATGTGCAAGCTCAAATACAGGGCACATTTAACCCGAGTGGGGGGTTTGCAACCGGTGGACTTGGCGAGCCAAAATTTATGGTCGATGGTACCCCCTTCACCGGGTAAATTCCCTTTGCTCTGTTGGGGGTTTATTTAGCAAAGTGCTGATCGTGTGGATGAATAGATCGTGGGCAAGGCCCCAGAGAGACGGGCCCGCCCTTAGAGCTCTTACTCTCATAAACTTCATCAGAGCAGTTAACCAAACACACCCGGAGCTCGTCACTTTACAGTGGATTGGCAAACTCTACGATCCCGATCTTTCAGCGAGATCTATCGTCAAATCTGACTTGGAGTATGTCTCTCACCACTGGGACGCCATCGGGTTCGACCTCTGGGAGGAAATTCGGGATTTACATTTCTTCACTGCTCTTGTTCAACATAAAGCCTTGGTACAGGGCAGAGATCTTGCTCTTTCGCTTGATGACTATGGAGCTGCGTCATGGTATGACAGTCAGCAAGTGGCATTGAAGCGCTTTATCAAGACCAAGTTCTGGGATGGACGGCATGGGCACTTGAAGGCATACCAACACACACCCTATAGATCTGGACTAGACTGTAGCATAATGCTTGGCTCCATTCACGGTGGTCAGAGCGACTTATATCCACCCTGGTCGGATGAGGTGCTTGTGAGTACTCAAATGTTTATCAACCAAATGCAGGTCCTGCATCCCGTCAATAAGCAAAGGCCACCCCACTACCCTGAGGACGAGAGGCTCCGGGGCGTCGGCCTTGGAAGATATATTGAGGATGTTTACGATGGTGTCGGCACCAGTGAGGGCAATCCTTGGTAAGTTTTTCTTACTTCTTGTGTTCCGGATTGCCGAGCAATGCGTTGACATCGCCAACTTAGGTTCCTTTGCACCTCAAGTGCATCTGAAATTTTCTACACCGCCATCGCGCACTTCATTGACGAGGATGAATTCCAAATCACTCGCATCAATCGCCCCTTCTTCAACAGACTCCATCCTACCGGGAGAGCCAGGCTGGGGAGGGTCAGATCGGGCGATCCCGACTTTCGTAACTACTTGCAAGCCATGTTCACATATGCCGACAGTTTCCTCAACGTTATCCGTTACCACGCAAAGGAAGGCGGCCGACTGAGCGAGCAATTCGGCAAGTACGACGGATTCCAGAGGGGAGCTCACGATCTTACCTGGAGTTACGGAAGCTTCCTGATGGCGGCTGATAAGAGAGAGACAGCTAGGAGGAGATTGTTTGGCTCGCAGCACTAGAGAGCGTCTTTTTGAGTGTATGCGTCGTTAAGGTGGAAAAAGTCATCATTTTTAGTATTCTGGAGTTTTGTTGTCTTCGGTCTTTATTTCCATGCTACATTGAATTACTGTACTATGCTGCTTTTTTTTCTTTCTGTTTTAAGTAAGGATTACCCCGCATGGCTTGCATCCGTTTTTGCGAAAATGGCGCATTAGGGGTTTGGTTTTTTTCTTTTCTTTGTCGGATAACAGGGATTGATTGGTGGTTCAAGACCAAAACCGAGATTACAGTCGAGGCTGAAAAGTTCTCGGAATGAAGAAAGTTCGGATTTCCCTTGAATTCGGTCCGATAGGAATATCATGGCCTGTCTATCTGTACTGTACCAGCCTGAGGTGGGATTACTGTGTGCTGAAAAGATGTCGGGAGGTCCCGTGGTGGGTTCAGCACCATAGGGCGCCTAAGACGCTGTACGAGTACTGCAGGGAGTCCAAGTGACCTACTGGTAGTTCGTGCCAGCACCCACTAGCTGAACTATTCGCTGGATACAGAAGTTAGAGTGTCAGGTGTTGCAGAAGGAAGGAAAGGGAGCAAGGGGTGGAGGGAAGAGGGGTATTGGTGGATATGTACGATAGAGTGCTCGCACTTGTCTTTTAGGTGCCATGGCGTATCACCGGTTCCTACTCGAGTCAGTGGTTTACGCATGACATGGGGGGCTGGGAGAGTAATTGGTTATTTCAGGCGAGAGCAACCATCGCGTGCCGCAAGTGTGAGCTGAGTTCTTGAACAGTGCTGCGTGGTGCTCTGTACTCTCTACTCGAGTAGTCTGCTGTAATCTGCTGTGCCCGCAACCCGCTCGATATAAATTTATATCCAAAATCGAAGTGCCAGTTCACAAACCCCATCACACCACCACCACCACCACCACCACCACCACTGCGGCAGGAGAAACTGCTGAGAAACTCACTGTAGATACGGACCTACGTAAATTAGTCTACTCGGGCAGAGAAAGAAGGAATCTGTCTGTGACATACGCCGAGGTCTGGGTGTACTCGTAAGTGCGAGATCGACGTTAGATACAAGAGATATTTTGCATGTGACTCTTCGCCCCCCCCTTGGCCCCCGTGATGGTGGTCATAAGCGGGAGGGCGGAGAGGGTCTTCTTGGCTAGCTGACCGCCGTTGTGAGTGGGTGGGCGGCTGATCCTTCTCTTTTTCTTCTTTGTTCGTTTTGTTTACTCGTAGAGATTGCTTCTATTTATGGAGTTCGGGTGAGTGAGCTCACCCTGTTTACTCTACTAGTAGGCTCGACTGAAAGTTAAAGAAAGCAACGGAGAATACGGGTAGGTCAAGCACATTTACCATTATTGCCGAAGCGGGGTCTTTTTTTAAGGAGCCGCTATTGCATAATACCTGGATCCAAGCAAAAGAAGCCATACTAGTATTGGCATTGATCCTCATCACAACCATGCCCCACTCTTATCTCCATCTAGAGGTGTGGGGGACACAATGCGATGAAAACGCTTAGTCTACAAGTATAAAAGTACTGGTGCTCGAGTATGGGTATCGTAATTGGTGCGAACACAGCCCAGCTCAGCCATGCCAAAAAAAACCCCCCATTTACCATAACCAAAAAACTAAAATCGAGATGCCAAGACCAGTATTCGAGATGAGCGGCGAATCTCCCTTCATGGTTGGCTGTGGTGATGGTGGTGGAGGGGTTCCTTTATTTATTTACAGTTATCTATTTGTTATGTCTCGCCTATTGTGATGATAATAATAATATTGTTATTACTCGAGTATTACCACCCTCATTATTTACCCGCCAACCACCATCACCACACCGCCACGAGCATTGCCGCCGTTAACACGAATCCAGCCCGACTCGTACTTTGCTCACGGAAACCCTGACTGTCTCACTTCCCTTCCCTTTGCCTCTCCCGCTTCCGCCCTTTTTTTTCACTCCTTCCGTTTTCACAGTTTCCGCCGTTTACAGTACCGTGCTCGTGTATCGTACCTCTCTCTCTCTCTCTCTCTTTCTTTTCTTTTTTTCCTTCTTCTTCTTTTCTTCCTTCTCTACAGACAGCTTTTCTCATAGTACCGTTTGGTGAGGGGAATCATCGTTATTCGTCCGTCCGTTTGAGTTTGCTTTTGGTAAACTTTCACATCCGCTCTTTGGGATAGGAGGAAGGGTTCCTGAAGGTTCTTGCTTATCCGGTCGCCCGTTATGCCTGGGAAGTGTGAGTTTTTTTTCCCTCTTTTCTCTCATTTAAACCCCCCCCCCCCCATTTGGATCCGATTGCTGATTGATTGATTGATGTAGACGGAGTGATACTTGACGCCGGCTCGAGCGGGACTCGTATTCATATCTATAACTGGGAGGATCCCGCAAAGACACGGAAGAAGGGGAGGAAGGGTGGGCTGCAGAAGTTACCCGAGATAAAGACAAACAAGAAATGGACCAAGAAGATCAATCCCGGTTCGTTTGCCAATTCCTTCCTTCCGGCACTTTTGAATTCTAACGGTTCTTTCAGGTATTTCGACGTTCGGCGAGCATCCGGAGCGGGTTGGAGAGGATCATCTCAAGGGTTTGTTCAAGCACGCACTCAGCCAGATACCAAAGGATGCCATTGCCGATACACCATTATTCTTGCTCGCCACTGCTGGGATGAGGTTGTTGCCGGACTTACAGCGGAAAACATTGCTGGAGGAGATTTGCGCTTATGCTCGTAAGACGACACAGTTTCTCCTCCCCGATTGCGGCCTTCACATCCAGGTTATCGCTGGCGAGACGGAAGGGTTGTATGGCTGGATTTCGGCAAACTATCTGCTGGGTGGTTTCGATGACCCGGAAAAGCACGCACACGGGAAGGGACATCACACATATGGGTTCCTGGATATGGGAGGGGCTAGCGCGCAGATTGCTTTTGCACCGAATGCAACGGAGGCAGAGAAGCATGCTGATGATCTGGTATTGCTGAAAATGAGGAATTTGAATGGCGATCCGGTGGATTATAAGGTGTTTGTGACCACTTGGCTGGGGTTCGGGGTGAACCAGGCAAGGAGCAGGTATATCGATGCTTTGGTTGGAGCAAGTTCCGGTGGTGGTATCACTGAATTGCCGGACCCTTGTTTGCCCAAGGGGTTGAAGTCCACATTAAAAGGGAAGAAAATTGGTGACGCCGATGTATCTGATGAGAAAGTTCATTTGGTTGGAACCGGGAAATTCGAGGAATGCCTGCGTCAGACCTACCCATTGTTAGGGAAGGATCACTTGCCATGTAAGGAGGTTTCCTGCCTGCTCAAGGAGGGTCATGCCCCGGCCATCGACTTTGATATCAACCACTTTGTTGGTGTATCTGAATACTGGCACACTACTCACGAGATTTTCGAGACGGAGCATGATGCGAAAGCATACGACTTCGCGACCTATCAACAAAGGGTGGGGGATTTTTGTAATCAAGATTGGGGTACCATTGAAGAGCTTGTAGGGAAGAAAAAGTGGGGAAATAAGGTTGACGAGGAAAAGGCCATGCAGACTTGTTTTAAGGCGAGTTGGCTGATTAATGTTTTACACAATGGCATTGGCATTCCACGTGTTGGACTCGAGACCAGTGGCAATTCAAACCACAACGGAACCGAAGAAGTTATTGAGGCTGCCAAATCGAAGGGATTCCTCGACCCGTTTCAACCGGTTAATAAAATCGCTGATGTGGAGGTTTCGTGGACTCTGGGAAAGATGGTTCTATACGCAGCGAGTCAGATCCCTCCATCTGATGGTGAAGTGAATGCTGTTGGTTTTGGGAAGAACGTTATAGGCGATAATGGTCTTCCCAATGATTTCGAGTACGCCGCATCTCAGAGAGCATCGTACCATCCCGATAAGTCGGGTGGTTCTGGGGGATCAAATTCTAGCATGGAAGGTAGTAACGATCAGGCCCACTGGCACGATTCGCTCTGGAGAGAAGGCGATAAGACTCCCAGACGTATCCCCGGACTCCTGCTGTTCCTCATCATATTCTGTCTCGCCGCTTTCCTCCTGATGGGCCGGGAGCGCAGAAGAAGGTTCTGGAGAGCCATCAAAATCTCTAGCAAGCGCGGGAAGCGGAAGATCCTGGGCAGCCATGGTGTTATCATGTACGAAAGGGTTATGGAAGAAGGGCACAACCAATTCACAGACTTTGAACTCGGCAGCGTGTCTTCCTCTTCATCGGATGATGAAACTGGTGGTTGGAGGGCTAAGGGATCTTTATATGACCCTCCGACTGGAGGAACGGGTGCCGATGCAGTTAGGTCTGGGTTGGGCACTCGAGTTGGTAGTAGGGAGAGATTGCCAATGACCACGAGAAGTGGAGATATCTCTCCGCGAGGAGGTAGCAGTGCTAGGGCCCGAAGTCCAATGCCGCCACGATAGCGTCTATATTAGGCGTTTTGCTTTCTTGATTAAGTTGCTCTTTTTTAGCCCTTTTCTCTCTTCTTCTCTCCTATTATAGCTTGCGTTTTACTCTTCATTTTTAATATTTCGGTTTTTTTGTCTTTTTTTCATTTTCCTTTTCCGTTGGCGTTGTAGATGGAACGACAAAATGGGATGTGTGTATATATAGTTATAGAGCTACGAACGAGCAAAAAGGAAAAGATGTTTTTATTTTACCGTATCGTACCGTATTAAGCGTTTTAACTCTCACCTTGGTTATTAAGAATCGAAAGTAGCCCCCCCCCCCCAGAAACACCTCTTCCCATCTAAAAACACCCCCACATTGAACCTTACATGCACACCCACAATTAACAAGGCACACGAACGCAACTCCCCTCAATTCAATCCTCCCTCTCCAAAAACCCCGGATCTAACTCGACCTTCTTCTCAAACTTGACCCACCAATCATTAAACACCCTCAACGGGACCATCTCCTCCCCACCACCACCCCCAGAAAACGAACTCAAAAAGTTGAACGCATCCTGAATAATCCTCCTAGCCAAAACCACCGTCTCGACCCGACCCTTCCCCCCCCCAAACCCCACCCCCCGCCCCCCTCCCACACCCCCCCCCCCCAGCCCCCCCCCCCCCCCCCCCCCAAGACCAAGCCCCAGAACCCCCACCCCCAAACGAAACC
>Ga0307509_10004195_pt1 | contig 21045 bp, 20 predicted proteins | sample 10_EM_MG_FD_202245 | JGI IMG/M metagenome (GOLD analysis project Ga0307509, IMG submission 202245) | Populus trichocarpa ectomycorrhiza microbial communities from riparian zone in the Pacific Northwest, United States - 10_EM | ecosystem: Host-associated > Plants > Roots > Unclassified | place... | reverse complement strand
GTTCCGCGCGAGCAGTAGTTTCACCACCCCCTCATGCCCATTGCGGGAAGCTCGCCAGAGTGGGGTTTCGCCAGGGACGTTTGGCTTGTCAGGATCGACATCGTTCCGTGAGAGCAGTAATTTCACCACTCCCTCATGCCCATAATAAGCGGCACACGAGAGTGGTGTTGAGACCCTGTTGTCGGGCTTATCGGGGTTGACGTCGTTCCGTGCGAGCAGTAGCTTCACCACTCCCTCATGGCCTTGGCAAGAAGCCCACCAGAGTGGCGTTCGACTCGTGTTGCTTGGTTTGTCGGGATCGATCTTGTTCTGAGCGAGCAGTAGTTCCACCCCCCCCCCATGCCCATTCCGAGAAGCCCACCACAGTGGTGTCTCGCCCTCATTACTCGGTTTGCCGGGATTGACATCGTTCCGCGCGAGCAGTAGCTTCACCACCCCTTCATTCCCCTGCCGAGCAGCCCACATGAGTGCTGTAAAACCCATACAGTCGCGTTGATTGATAGCACAACCTTTCCTCTTTGTCCAAACAGCTACCACCTCAACAATCCCAAAGTAAGCTGCCCAGTGTAGGCCAGGACATACGTTATGGGCGAGTGAGCAAGAATGGAAAGTCCTCGCTTGTTTGAAAAGTAACGTCGCGGATATATGGTTCCCACCCTGGTTTAGTAGTTCCAGCGCTAGTGATTTTGCTTGATCTGAGAGTCCTATTTTTGCATGGCTCCCCCAATACAAGGAAGAATATTCGAGAAAGGGCATATCATCAAGGTCTGGAACCTCTTTGGGTAGGAGACGCCTGACCGACTTGTAATTTAGATAGGTCAAGCATTTCTCGCCAAGTGTTTTGTGGGCATTAGGTAGGATACCAGGCCGGGAAAGGTATTCTTGCAGCGTGTAGTGGATTAGCCGGACTGTCGATGTCTCTGGGTCAACCATAGCAAGCCCTAAGCATGACCCCAACACTGTATCTTGCGGCGGGATGTTCTCGCGGTCGAGATCTGTCGACTCCGTATCTACTGCTAGAGCATGGCAGAGTTCGTCAATCCGTAGTGGCCGCTCTGCATGGGATATCCACATCAGCACCTCAATCCCGAGCCTCGATCGGTCTCCGTTCTGGTCTCTTATTTGCCGCAGTGTTTGGGTGTACACACTGTCGAGGTCCACCCCGGTCGTCGCCGCCTTTTGCAACATTTTCTTCCTTCTCGCTAATGAGGTCTCACCCAAGATTGCCTCGATATTCAAGGCAATGAGCAAAAACCTATGTAGGATATCAATTAGTGATACAGATTTGTAATTAAGCTGCCCTTGCTCACATTTCTGAAGCCCTTTCCAACATTGTTCTCATGATATCATTTTTCAGATCCTCCGTCATCAAGTTTGGATCTTGGTGACGGTCATCGTCCATCTTCCGACTCAGGTATCGAGTGATATCTCCGAGGTTGGCGACAATATGTATGACATTGGCCCCCTTTCCGAGATGGTTGTCTAGTTCCCCGAGAATATATGGCCTCCCCGTAAGAAATAGCCTGACATTTGGCGCATCATGAATAATCTGTCGTAAGGCGCGGAGAAACTCAGATCGGTGCTGTCGGAGCACCTCGTCTACAGCATCGACACAGAGGTATACCAACTCAATGGAACCGATTACTTTGACAAGCAACTTCACCATATCTGGTAATCGCAAGCTTTCACCGCCTTCCTCCTTCGACTCGATAAAAGCACTTATAATTTCGCTTGGGATCCTCGGCTCTCGCAAAGCAACTTGTCTGAGGAACGCCCCTATCATATTTACCACTGCTTGGTCCTTCTGCGCCTGGTAATCGCAATAGAGGTGCAGAACTGCCACATTCTGTCCACGAGTTTGTGTCCGCAGGGAGTCTATCACTAATGAACTGATTTCATTATTTGTCAGCATCGTTCACTCGTTCAAGGAGGAATCCTCTCATACCTTATATAGGTCTTCCCAACTCCTTGGGACCCATAACATAACAATGTGGGGTTCACCGACCCGTCCTGACCTTTGCACCATGACTCGAACTCACTCCTTCGCAGAACCCATTCCCCAACGCCCTCAAGGCGCCGGTTTCTCACCTCCTGATGCCTTTTATAGGGTTCGAGAGGAGATAACCATTCCTGGATCTGCAAAGACTCATCATCTATTCCTATGTTGACAGTGGTATTGTTGCAATTTGACACATTTCCGACGTTCGCGTTCGAGTCACCGTAAATAATATCGGCCATGCGATGGTCGGTACGACTGTCCAACATCCCATACTGCGATGGGCTAAGGGAACCTGGCTCTCCATTCTCTCTCGGTGATGCGCTCATATTGGATAAATCTCGGTAGCAGAAAAGGTGATAGTACAGTACAAGGGATTTGACGAAGGTGTTGATGGCTGCCTCTTTCACTTAGACAAAAGAAAGGCGGGGGTTGCTTTCTTGCTCCAGTGTAAAGTTGTGTCACAATACTTGTAGAGCCTCCGCCAATCACAGCGAATCAAGTGAAATAAATTACCCCTCTTTTCATCTCCTTATCCCAACAATCACGCTGCCGTCGCAGGAGAGCTTTAGAGCCCAACTCGCTGCTGATTCCCCGAGTAGCATATCTGTATCGCAGGAACTTGCTTTTAATTAACTTAACCTGTCTTCCTGATTACTTTTTCTCTTCTCTTGTAAGCGGCCTCGAGACCCACAATATGTAGACCTAGCTTTTTGAGAATCATTAGAGAGTGCTGTACTGGTCTGGGCCCCTTTGCCCGGTAGTGCACTGTACAGTACACTACACGACAGCCGGGACTGCCCTGATGGATCGGTTACTGTATTATTGCTCGAGTATTTGTACTGTACTTGCCGGATCGCAATGCCGCGTCGTCGCCTACTCTAAACCTCGTTAACTTTGCTACAACGAGCTACGCCGACTCGTCCCTAGCGACCGTAGATCCACAAACAAATACTAGCTTAAATAAATTAAGAAGATGAATCAGAAACAAATTAGCCTTGTTAGTTATTATATCTATGGAAAATTAAGGATTTGGCAACGATGTAAGGAAGTTGAGGTACAAGCATTAGGGCTCGTCTACCTGTCCTTTTAGTTCGAAAATTTAGGTGATAAAACTGGACAGTAACTTAGCGTCTCAGCCAGCACCGTTCTCTGATTCACGGTGCAAAAATGTTTTGTCTACCCCATTTTCCATCGTCCTAAATTCTTGTTCCCACTCGGATGGTCAAAACGTGACGTTGCCTTAGAGGTGAGTTTGTAAATTCGACCAGATACTTGAGAGCTATAGGAGGTAACCCGAACGCCATCTGCTCATTGTGAATCACAGGCACTTTGTCATTTGATTGATATTATAGCATGACCCTGGCTCATCAAGAACAACGGCAACGTATCTGGAATTCGTTACTTCTGCAACAAAGGACAAATGAGGATAATCTGAAAATCTGAGAACATAGTAGGAGCTGGATCGGTGAATACAAGAGAAGAGAAGGAGGAGGACTGAGAAAGGAAGAGAGGTGAAGCCGAGAAAATGAGGGGAATAGAAACGAAAGGATCCGGGGAGATTAGATCGAGAGAGAAAGGGCCAACGAATGATATCGTGGAGAAGAGAGGATAAAACAGAAGTTGTTAAATGTGAAAGTTTTCCGAGGTACGCACTCAAGGAATCTCATTCCCCCCCTGAGTGTGGAGATAGGGTTAAGATCAAAGCATCCACCTCCGATATCAAGCATTCGGTTGAGCAGATAATTGCTTCCGTAACTTGCTTTACTAAGTGCCTGCACAGCTCCACCCGCTAAGCCCACCTCCGCAGTCGGCGACATCCAGCTACTACTGAAGATGGTGACCATCAAGGTGGACGGACCCCTAATTGATTAGTCTCAGTCGTTACTTTTGATGCAACTAATGAAAAGCACAAAATATGAAGGGAACGAAAGTGCGATCACAACAGACAATGAGCAGAGCGATCAAGGAGGGAGGAACGGTAGACTAGATGGCTGCCCCCTCTCTAGCTGAGGACAAGCCAAGAGATATATCTCTCCGTCTAACTAACAACAACAAGGCACTCCTGAAACTCAACGCAGTCTAAAGAAACACACGCAGCTAACTAAACCTGACCCCTAATGATCACAAACAATCTAGACTCACCATGATATCCCGACCCATGATCCTCCGTGATCCTAAAGCCTCTGCCCTGCCGGTGTGCCATCTCCCATATATTTGGTGACAACGGGTATGAAAGAATTAACAAACCAAATACCCGATACTTCATACCCTATGGCTAGACACATCAACAAACACATGAAAGAGAGAAAGATCCGATGCCTAGAGGCATAGGATGTGAAAACAACAACCCATGGGAGAATACCTAACCTCCGGAAATCCAAAATACCACCTGCCCTAAACCGTATCTCCTCTAGCCTCATATCCGCATACGTGCATATCCGCACAGCCCTCTAACCGCATGCCCTATAGGCAATCCAACAACTTTTTCGGACCCATAGTGTATGTTCTAGAGATCCCCGCTGAGGAAGCCGGCTTTGGGGAATTACTAGATAGTGTTTGTGTTAATTCACTATCTGAGTACAGCATTATATACGGTAGCAGTGATCAGTGTGACGACTTACTTACCATGGAAGGAGTGACTTCACCAAGTTTTCGCTACAGTAAGGGTTGCAAGTCATCCACTTCGCAATCGGTGGAAGCGCAGAATCACATGAGGCCCACATTGCCCCTACGATCAATTTTGAAAAACCCCCTCCCATGAACTCTTGTACAGTACACTAGGCCAAAGGCACAACAGTTATTATCATAATTAATGGATTAAAGGAGAGTTTGAGGACCGGGCTGTGTTAGAGACAAGTGTATCCCGCCAACGGAGTATCGATGATTCCCGGTTCCCACAACCGCACACAAACCCCCGGTAGATTTTATTGATGGCGTAATCCCATCATGGCATATGTTCCCAATAGGGTAGACCGCTGGTAGGCTGCTCAGAAAATAGCCTAGACTGATATAAGCCGAATTCGGCTATCCTATCCCGTGATTTGCATTGTGAACAAATCGCTTTGACAGTATCTTGATTCCCCCCTTTCAAGTTCCTAGTATTTTGTTTTTCCTCTTTTATACCCTCAACCATTGCTTCTTATTGATTACATAATGAGAAATACGCAACCAGCTGCAGGGTTGTGAGGGTTGCTACTGTTGAGGGTTGAAGGAAATTGTCGAAACCATGCCACTCAAGCCACTGCCACTAGATGGGCTTGAGAAAGTCTTGACAATTCATCTGGTGAGTCACCAAAACAATCCTACCTTACCTTTCTTCACATCTATTCTGCTTCCCCGGCGGGAATCATTAAATCCTCGGGCTGTCAGAATATTATTATACAAGCGGACAAGACATACATGCCGTGACCCCCAGCAGAAGATAGTACAGTAGAAATTTGAATAATTGAACCATGTTCTATTTGGTTGGGCCTGAGTAAAGTCAAGAAACTTTGGCCTCCCTCTCCCCCCTCAGGGGGAGAGGCACCGTATTTCTGCTATATTTTTTGCTCGTCCCAGAGAAGTGAATTCTGGACTTCCTAGCACACAGTTCGATTATTCAAGTTTTTACGGTATGAGTCAGTCTCCACCCATCAAGCACGATGAAAAAGTTCTTGTATTGAATTAAGTTGTATTTCATAGAGGGAATCATATACGAGTGAGGGTTCATGACTTGTACCCCTGTGAGGCCCAAACGGAGAGAGCTCTACACCGCAAATATCGTACCTCTCGCTTAGAAATTGGAATGCTTAGGTGCTATCGTATGAGACTACGCTATCTCCCCGTCCTCCGCGCCAACCAGTCTACAAAGCGGAGAGAAGAATCGCGTCCGCAACCGAGCGCCCGCATGGTACACAGTTGTCGAATCTTTGTTTTTCACAACTGCCAACATCGTATGCGCAAGTAGCTTACTGCACCATATTATGAGATCTAAGCCTCATACCCGGCAACTACCAGCGCCACACCCTTCCTACGCCAAAATCATGGAGCTGTTGTACTAGTACCGTATTACCCAGATCTGGTCCTGACAAACTTAGTATCTCAAATATCCAGATGAACCACACAACACCCGACCACACCATATTATGCCTCCTGGATCCACGGAACCCACCAAACACCAGTCGCAGATTTTGTCACCAGTACGGAGCTTGTAGCTATTATAAATTTCTCTCTCCCTTCTCACATTTACCTCATTTTGCGCAGGCATTTTTTATCGGATCATCGGCGACAACCGAACGCCAAGAGTTCAAGCCACAAAAATACGATCGCTACCCCAACGAGTTCGAGGTGAGTGGTGGGGTTCGCTTGTTCTCCTCACTTCTCTATCTGCCCTCAACTAACTAACGATGAATAAAGGAGTATACGGGATCTAAATCCCAACGAAGCCGCCGCCACATCTTTTAGACATGGATCGACGGTGACGGCAACCAAACAAAACACTAGGGGTTCAAACAACGAAAACGGTCGCACAGCACAGGCGCGGGGAATTTCGCTTCTTTTAACGATATTCTCTCACTACACCAACATCAACTAAATAGCCGTAGAGACGGGAGTATATATTGGCCACAATAAAGTCCTCCTATCCTTCCATATCCAGTCTCTCCCATATATGTCTCTCCTTTCCCTTGCTCACTCCCGTGCTAACAAAGAAATGACAAACTCCAACTGTTCATAGCTTCCGGGCATATCGCCTTCCTGCGCCCGACCCTTTCACGTTTCCCTGACAGCTTTCGGGCTTTTCCTTCGGCGGGTGCATCGATCTCAAACCCAAGCGCATTCCTACACCCTAAAATGCTTTCCCGAAAATGCAAACACACGTCCGAAGCCAAAGCGTGTTGCGAGAAGCTATCCGAACCAAGCGATTATCATGAGAGCATGCCGCGCCGCATCTTGAGAGTTCCAACAGAACCCCCCTCCCCCCCGCGCTAGAGCGCTAGTATGATTTTCTTTCTGTCCTTTATTACATGTTTACGTATCGGGCTAGCCGCATTCGGTGTATGAGAGCTTGGGATTCTAGCGAAAAATGGATGTAGAGAAATCGAGTAGAATAAGGTGCGAGAAAGATGATTTATTCAACATAGAAAAAGAAAAGCTTTCGAAATGGTAGCATACAAAGCAATAACTCAAAGAACCCCAACCCACAACCTTATCTACCAAAAGATGGGTAATGAAGATCCAGAAGAGCGGTGTTCAACCGCGAACGCCTGGCCTGTCAGGACTGACAGTAGCTTCGCTACCCTGTTGTTCTAATGGAGAGAAGCTCCCCAGGCTGGTGTCCGGCCATCCCTCCTCGGCTCATCGGGATTAACATCGCTCCTCTAGGAGTTTCATCACCTCCTCATGTCCATTGTTAGAAGCTCACTGGAGAGGTGTTCGGCCGTTGTTGTCTAGCTTCGGATAAACATCGTGTCGTGCGTGCAGCAGATCCACTACCCCCCCATGCCCATGGTAAGAAGCGATCCAGAGTGGTGTTCGACCATCGTCGTTTGGCTTGTTGGGATTAACATCGTTCCGTGCCAGCAGTAGCTTCACTATCCCCTCATGTCCATTGCAAGAAGCAACCCAGAGTGGGGTTTGGCCCTCATTGCTTTGTTTGTCGGGGTGGACATCGCCCCGTGCAAGCAGTAGTTCCACCACCCCCTCATGCCCCCGATAAGAAGCCCTCCAGAGTGGCGTTTGACCTTTGTGGTCTGACTTGTCGGGATTTACATCTCTCCGTGAGAGCAATAGCTTCACTACCCCCTCATGCCCTTTGGTTGAAGCGCATCGGAGCGGTGTTCGGCCGTCGTTACTTGGCTGGTCGGCATTGACATCGTCCCGTGCGTGCAGAAGTTTCGCCACCCTTCCATACCCATGGTAAGAGGCGATCCAGAGTGGAGTTAGACCTTCATTGTCTGGCTTGTTGGGATTGACATCACTCCGTGCCAGCAGTATTTTCACCACCCCCTCATGCCCACAATAAGAAGCGATCAAGAGTGGTGTTGCGCCATCGCCACTGGGCTTGTTGGGGTTGACATCGTGCCGTGCGAGCAGTAGTTCCACCACCCCGTCATGCCCACGATAAGAAGCCCTCCAGAGTGGCGTTTGACCCTTATGGTCTGGCTCGTCGGGATTTACATCTCTCCGTGAGAGTAATAGCTTCACTACCCCCTCATGCCCCTTGGTTGAAGCGCATCGGAGCGGTGTTCGGCCATCGTTACTGGGCTGGTCGGGATTGACATCGTGCCGCGCGTGCAGCAGTTCCACGACCCCCCCATGCCCATGATATGAAGCGACCCAGAGTGGGGTTAGACCCCCGCTGTCTGGCTCGTCGGGATTGACATCGTTTCGTGCGAGCAATATTTTCACCACCCCCTCATGCCCATTGTAAGAAGCAATCCAGAGTGGGGTCCTACCATAAACGCTTGTCTTGTGGGGATTGACATCGTGCCGCGCCAGCAGTCGTCTCACTACTCCTTCGTTCCCTTGCCAGGCAGCCCACATTAGTGCTGTAAAGCCCATACAGTCACACTGATTGATATCAACTCCTTGCTTCTCTATCAAGGCAGCCACAAAATCATCAATCCCGAAGTAGGATGCGCAGTGCAAACTAGGCCATAGATGATGAGGAAGTGAGCAATGATGGGAACTGTGTATTTGATAGACAAGTAAGGTAGCATATATATGGTTGCCACCACGGTTTAATAGCTCTAGCGCGAGTGATTTCGAATGATCTGAGAGTTCCATTTTTGCGTGGCTTCCCCAATGCAAAGAAGAATATAGGAGAAACGGCATGTCTCCAAGGTTTGAAACGCTATCGACCGGGAGGCCTTGGACTACCCTGTAATTGAGATACGTCAAGCAGATCTGCCCAAGTGTTTTGTGGGCATCAGGAAAGATACCACATTGGGAAAGGTATTCTTGAAGCGTGTAGTGGATCAGCCGGACTGTGGATGTCTCCGCGTCAACCACAGCAAGCCCTAAACACGATCCTACTACAGTATCTTGCGGCCGGATACCCTCAGGGTCTAGATCCGTTGACTGCATGTCTACCGCTAAAGCATGGCAGAGTTCCTCAATCTGTAGAGGCCGCTCTGCGTGGGATACCCACATCAGCACCTCCATCCCGAGCCTCGACCGGTCTCCTTTCTGGTCCCTTATTCGCCGCAGTGTTTGGGCATACACACTGTCGAGGTCCACCCCCGTCGTCGCCACCTTTTGCAACATTTTCTTTCTTCCCGCTATAGAGGTCTCGCCCAAGATTGCCTCAATATTTAAGGTAACGAGCAGAAACCTGTGTAGGATATCAATTAGTGATACGGATCTGTAATGAAGCTCCCCTTGCTCACATTTCTGAAGCCCTTTCCAACATTGTTCTCATGATATCATTTTTCAGATCCTCCGGCATCAAGTCTGGGTCTTGGCAGGTGTCATCTTCCATCCTTTGATTTAGGTATCGAGTTATATCTCCTTGGTCGGCGACAATATGTATGACATTGACCCTTGTGAGATGGTTGTCGAGCTCCCCGAGAATATATGGCCTCCCTGTAAGAAATAGCCGGATATTTGGTGCATCGCGAATAATCTGTCGTAAGGCGCGGAGAAACTCAGGTCGGTGCTGTCGGAGCACCTCGTCTACTGCATCGACACAGAGGTATACCAGCCCAATGGAACTGATTACTTTGACAAGTAATTTAACCATGTCCGGCAATCGCAGACCTTCACCACCTTCCTCCTTCGACTCGTTAAAAGCACTTTTAATTTCTCTTGGAATACTCGGCTCTCGCAAAGCAACTTGTTTGAGTAACGCCCCTATCATATTTACCACTCCTTGGTCCTTCTGCGCCTGGTAATCGCAATAGAGGTACAGAACTGCAACGTTCTGTCCCCGAGTTTGCCTCCGTAGGGTGTCTATTACTAATGAACTGATTTTATTATTTATCAGCATCGTTCACTCATTCAAGGGAAAATGCTCTTATACTTTATATAGGTCTTGCCAACTCCTTGGGCCCCATAACACAATAATATGCGGTTCACCGACCCATCCTGACTTTTGCGCCATGACTCAAACTCACTCCTTTGCAGAACCCATTCCCCAACACCATCAAACCGCCCGTTTCTCACATCCTGATGCCTTCCCCGGGGTTCGAGAGGAGATAACCATTCCTGGATCTGGAAGGACTCTTCGTCTATTCCTATGTTGACGGTGGTATTATTGCTAGTTGACACATTTCCGACGTTCGCGTTCGAGTTACCGTAAATAGTATTGGTCATGCGATGGTCGGTACGACTGTCCAACATTCCATACCGCGATGGGTCAAGGAAACTTGGACCCCCGCTTCCCGTTGGTGATGTACTCATAGCGGACAAGGTTCGGCCACAGATGAGGTGAGAGTATAGTGGTAGTGCACAAGTATGATAGTTTGACGAAGATGTTGACGGATGCCTTCTTTCGCTTGGCCAAAGAAAGGCGGGGATTGGTCTCTTGTGTCACAGCATAGCCTCTCCCAATCACGACGTTGCCAAGGAAATAAATAACCCTCTTTTCATATCCTCATACCAGCAATCATACTGCCGTTGGAGAAGACCCTTACAGACTAACTCATTGCCGATTCCCCAAGTCCGATATTTGTATCGCAGGGACGTGATTTTGATTAACCTGTCCCGATGACTTTCTCAGTTCTCTTGTAGGCAATCGACCTGTAATGTGTAGACCTAGCTTTTCGGGGATCATTAGAGAGTACTACACTTGTCTGGGCTCCCTGTGCGATACTGTACAGTAAAATGGCCTGCCCCGATGGTTCGCTTTCTGTATTATTACTCGAATATACGGGCCGGATCGCAAAGCCGTCGTCTACTCTAAACCACGTCACCTTAGTAACCACGAACTAAACACCGACTCATCTCCACCGACCGGAGGTCAACAACCAAATACCAGCTTAACAAGTTCTAAAAGAAAACTAAAAAGCAATGCATTAGAAACGAATTAGTCGTCCTGGTAAGTATTATTACCAGGGCAATTGAATGACGGGTTGGAACAAGCCATTGCCAATTGGGTAAAGCATCGGTAATCCTGTCGAAGGAGGGAGCGGTGTTTCGGAGGTTGGCGGAATATGGTATAGCCGGTTGCCCGGCCATAGCGGGTCATAGCTCCAACACGAGGGGCTCGTAGACCCCCGGAACGTATATTACTATCTACCTCCCTTAAAACCACGAGATCACCAAGTTTCCTGCTTCCTACCGCTCGCGTTCTTTATTTCCACCTACCGCCCCTACCTCGAGGCCTGGCACCCTCATTTCCACTTTGGGATATATCGGTGGCAACGATCTCCAGCGGTATGGGCAGCGAAACCCTCACCAACGCCTCCGGCAGTGGAATATATCTTTCAGCAGGTGGGACGCACAGAATGGTTGGGCGCATCATTTCTGGAGTTAATTTTTAATCACTTCTCTGTATTTTTCTCTCTCTGATCTAGCTAGTTGACATTATAATTAATTTCTTGAGCTTTGGAAAATTGGGCATAGTCACGATGTGAGGGTGTTGAGGTAACAAGCATAAGGGTTCGTCTACCTAGCCGTTTAGTTCTAAAATTTGGGCGATAAACTTGAGGGTAGTGTCTCAGCCAGAACCGGTCTCCGATAGATGGCGCAAAAGTGTTCAGTCTGGTGCATTTTCTACCGTCCTAAATTCCTGTTGCCGGGCTCGGATGGTCAAAACGTGACATGCCTTAGAGGTGAGTTTGTAAATTCAACCAGATATCTGACAGCATGCTATGGGGGGCAACCCGAACCCCATCTGCCGCTTGCACAACTCAAACCAGCCCGCCTTGACAGCCAGTGCCACACCCAGCCACTACTCAAGTTGACGGCCATCAAGATAAGCAGATCCTTAATTAATTAATCTTAGCCGTTACTTTTCAGTTTCATGGCATGCGTACTAGAGACCCCCGCTGAGGAAACCTTGCCTTTGAGAACTCACTGGATAGTGCTTGCTTTAATTCACTATGTGCGTGCAGCATTATATACCGTAGCCTACATTAGTGCGAAAATTTACTTACTGCAGTATCACCACAGCTCAACTCCAAGTAACAGGGTCCCAAACACCGTACCATCGAGGGTAGTGTTGGTGCAGGTAGGGTCATTTGGCAACTATTTTCATACTCGGAAAATCCAAGTTCTGAATTGAAATCTCCACTTCCTTGGTAGGGACAGAATCTCTATGGGGTGGGGACTAGGAGTTAGCGAATTTTCGAATAGTCTGCCCGTGAAAAAAAATAGCTGGCAAATGATTCTAGTGGGGATTTTCTTGAACTTGCCAAACCATCACCGGGGGTATGTTAAACTGTGTGTAACTGTGGCGGGTTTGCGTTCTTCGTGCCCTCCAGTTGGCTCGGTTGCCTTGGACCAGTCGATAGGGTGCCGAGATTGATAAGGTAGCGAGAAGTGTCGCTGGGTCTGTTGGAAAAGCTGCTCGGCATGTTGATTTCTTTTGTTTCATCAAAGAACGGAGATTAAGAAAGATGTTTTCATTGACGGATGGATAGGACAGGTGGAAAGCATCAAGGCTACGGGAATGAAGGAAGTTTTCTTTTGTCATACATTTCTTTTGTTCAGGGATAACAGAGTGTTTATTTCATTTGTTTCTTTGAAGGATAGACAAGGCGATAAGGAGGCATTTGCGGAACGAAGTGGAAATGTGTGGTGATGGTTGGAAGACAGAGAATGGTGTTTTGCTTTTCATATATACTTCTGTCATTACCGTCAGTTTAGCAAGTAACTCATCGACGAAAATACTTCAAGTTGCTCGCTATCATTATCTTCTCTCCCACTGTTGCTCTTTTGGTGCCGTATTTGCGCTTATTTTGTTTAGGGTCAGCATTGCCAGATATATTATTGGTTGTTTTATTTTGGAATGGCTGGGATAAGCATGAGTTCTCGCAACCCTATCATTCTCAGCACCCTATTAATGAGTCCAGCCCAACTTTGATTCGGTCGAGCTGCAATCCGGTTTTCGCCTGATTATCTGGTATCGCTTAACTTACTGTCAATGGCTGACAAAATACAAGGAGAGACCCTACTACTTTTTTGATACAATTTGGTAAGGTCTGCGGGTCGTCCACACGCCCGTGGCAGGAAGCGCAGAATGGCATGAGACCTACATCCCTCCTACGGTCAGTTTTGAAACACTCCCTACCATGAATGCTTGTACAGTATACTAGACCCAAGGTGCAACGGTTGTTATCACAATTAATGGATTAAAGGATATATAGACGGGACCGTGTAATAGGCGAGTGTATCTCTCTAATCGAGTATCGGTGGACACAGGGGCCAGAAAAACCCGAGTACATTTTTATTGATGGGGTAACCTCATCATGGCCAGCCCTCCCAGCAGGCTAGGCGGCTAGTAGGCTATTCGGAAAACAGCCTAGACTAATATATTCCGAATTGGGCCGGCTTGCAAAAATCGATCAGGCCTGATAGACACCTATAAACTAGATGATTTGCATTGAGAACTGATCGTTTTAAGCGTATCATAATTCCCCCACCCCTTTCAAGCTCCTCGTCATTTGTTGTTTTCCTCTTTTTATACCCTCAACTATCGCTTCTTAAGTGATCACATAATGGCTAATACGCAGCTAGCTCAAGAAATTCCCGCAAATTCGCCTCCAAAGTCAGCACAACAATCCTACCTCACCACCCCTTACTTCGATTCTGCTTCCTCAGCAGGAATAGTCGGATCCCCGGGATGACGGATTCCTGCTTGTATTATTATACGAGTGGATAATGCACACTTGTCATTACCCTCTGGGGAGGATAGTATGGGTAAGCGTCCACCCGTCCGGCACGGTGAAGAAAGTCCTGTATTGAGTTGAGTTGTATTATGTTCCACAGAGGGAACCAGATACGAGCCAGGCATCATGACTTGTACCCTCCGAAAAACCTAAGGGGGGAGAGCTTTCGTAGGTCCCCATCCTCCGTGACAAACAGTCCACTAAGCGGAGTGAAGAAACGCGGCCTCAAACGAGCCCCAGCATGGTACAGTTTCCCAACCGTTGTTTTTTTCCCGAAGGTTAAAATCATCTGATGTGCGCAACTATCGTAGCTTAATGCGCCATATTATGAGATCTGAGCCTCACATCCGGCAAATCCCAGCGCCACACCTTTCCTGCGCCGAAACCATGGACCTGTTGTATTACCCAGACCTGGTCCTGACAAACTTAAGATACCTCTAACTCAAATATCCAGAGGGACCACAGAACACCCAACCACACCATATTATGCCTACTGGATCCCCGGAACCCACCAAAGACTGGCCTCAAAATTCGTCTACTTAGAGTGCTCGTAGTCATTATACTTTCTCCCCCCCTTTTCACACTTACCACATTTTGCGTGGGCATTTTGAAACGGATCAACGGGAACAACCGAACGCCAAAGACTTCAAGCCGCAAGAGTACGATCGCCGGCGGACAAACTTGGAGGTGAGTCGGGAGATTCGCTCGTTCTCTTGACTTCTCTACCGGCACGGAGCTAACTAGAGGTAGTGACAGGAGTATATATAGCTCACAACGAAGTCGCCCTCCTATTCTTCCATCGATCGCTGCACATATCAATTCTCTTCCGCGTATATATTCCCTTCCCCTCTTCCGTATTCCCGTGGTAGAAAAGAAAGACAGACTCCTACCATGCACAGCTTCCAGGCAGCCAACGCTTTCACTCTCCGTTCCGGCTCTTCCGCTTTCGCTCCAGGGGATGTATCGGTTCAAAGCGCATCTCCGAATGGTTAGACAACCATCACAAGAGTATGTCCAGCAGCGTCCAAGGACTTCCCACCGGCAGTGGCTCCGGACACACGAGAAACAGAGCGTAATATTTAGTTGCGGGCATAAAGCAGGGACTCTATCAGATCGTTCAAGAAGCACAAAGTTTTGTTAGAGGGTAGCAGAACATAATAGACTTGGGATGTCAAGGCGTGTGTGAAGAATTTGCCATATTTAAGCTATTCTCCTGCCGCGGCACAACACCCCCGGGGGGAGGGGCTCCCTTTTAAATTTTCCCACTATCAAGGATATTTGCTGACTCTGTTGCTGCCCATTTTAGGTTCCCTTTCCTATGCTACTTCAGCTGCACCTTCCAGATTACTTCATTACTTACATAGCGAAGGGGGTACTACAGTGGGAGGAAGAAAGCCCGCGGCCCATGCCGTAAGAACTCGAACAACCGGACCATGTGCTAGGACGTTGGATCTGCCTCTCTTGGTATGGTCTGGTGTTTTTTTCTTTTTTCCTGTCTCGGTGGGGCCAATTTTTAGTGTATTTTTCACACCTTTTCCAGAGAAGGAAATTTCGGACTCCATAGCATACGGTCCGATTATTCGAATTTTTATGGTAGTAGACCTATTATATACCCAGATTGCAGGTCTTGGTTTTTCATGACTTCTTACGTGTTGTGCTAGTCGCTTGCTCTTCGCCAGCCTCATTCTATAGTTACCTTAATCCTAAGTTACTAATTCCTTTTCTGTGGATTTCCTATAACATTCTCCTTCTTACTATTTCCATGATTAGTTCTCTTTTCTCTTTTCTTGGGTTGTAAATTGGATGGTTAGGTCACATATTTCCGTTCTGCTTATGTAGTATGATATAGACAACTCTCTGCTGAAAATCTCTTCCTAACTCTTGATAAAGGAACGGGAAGCCCTTCCCTTTTAACAACTTTAGCTATCCATCCCCACCGAGTCTTGCTCACGGGAATGGTCAATCTCCTGCACATCATGTACCATTGCCCCTTGATTTCGCCCCCCTAACTTAACACCACCTCCGCCTCCACCGTAATTCATTAATCCATCTACTAAGATCACCCTACTCGCGAGTGTTGAGTGTAGTAGGGTACGGGCAACCACCCTAGTTGTGTTGTGGAGAAGATAGGACGGCGTTGAGGGTAAACCACTAGTTGCGCACACATGTTTGTTAGTCCTATTTAGTTAGCAGCGGCGCGCATCTGAGAATAGAACAAGTTCTCTCACATCCACCACGTCCACCCATCCAACAGCGAGAGCCCATTGCACTCTGTTGGAAACCACGTGGTCATGCTCAGCATGCCCTTATGATAGTTCCTTTGTTATTCGGGTATTTTCTGGGAACGCGCTTTTGCTTCTTGCATGTGTTTGTGTTGTTTTTTTGAGAAACCATTTCGAATGCGGGAATGCACAAGTGTTTCGGAACTGTGCAGCTGCCTGGAAATTTGAGAGAAAAGCCGGAATGCGATGAGGAAAGCATGAAAGGGCCCAATATACTGTGTGAATCCCATTCTCCCAGAAGCTCAGGCTCTCGGCAGCGGGAGCTTATCTTATTGTTAATTTGGGAGTGAGAAAGTGGGAGGGCAGACTTACATGGAGTAGCATGAGAATGTGTTGTGCTTCATGGAAGTATAAGAGGTCTTTGTGGTTGATGCATACTCCTCTCTTCGCCGTTAATGTGTTGTCGTTGAATGATGTGAACTTCCCCACCTCCAAGTGTGCCATCGTTTTGGTGTGAGAACTCTGCGTTTTGCAGTCCCCGTTTTCGTTTCGTTTCCTTGCCGCCGCTCCGTTTTCGCCGCCGATCCACATCTAAAGGATTCGTCAACCAGAGAGCGTCATATCTTATCACTCGCCCTCATTGAGGAAGCTCCCTTCACTCAACCAAGTGCTATATCAGTGGAGTCGCTTCTTCTGGCAAGCTTTGAGATTTTAATGATCGCAACGGGGCTCAGCAGGCTGCTTTTCTATCCGATTCCTGCCCTCCTCTAGAGAAGGAAAATTTCGACTGCATAGCACTTGGCCTAATTATTCATATGTCTAGGTAAATTGAGAAAACAAAACAATAAATCACATAAATCAAACAAGAACCATGACATGGGCTCCAACGTTCGCCCACTGGGGGCTAGCGTGTGATATCGTGGAACAAGAGTAACCCTACACTGGGGATCAGAGGAAGTTGAAGAGGGAAGCAAAGCAAGAGTAAAAGAGGATCAGGATTCAGACAGGGATATCTCCCCGGCTTTTCAGAGGGAACAAACAAAATAAAAAAGCCCCGGCGCCGCGGATAATGCCGATATTTGTGACATAACTAAGTAAGGAATGGGGTGAATGCGCCTAAAAAATAATCTAGAATACCATATTTCCCACTTTTTGTTCCTCTAGTCATCTAGAATAGTACGTCCGGAATGATAGCTAGAATCCCATAACTAGTCATTAAGGTATGATAGTTAGTTTGGGGTACGACCGGTTTAGGGTCGTGACTGCCACTTGGGAGTTTTTCCCATCTTGTGGGTTTTTCCTGTTTAGTGCGTTTGTGCGCTCTCTTCTGTATTTAAGTCTGAGCTACTAGTAGAGAGCTTGCTGTATTGTACATCGAACATCACACATACCACAACCACCACTTACGTGCTTTGGTCCTGGCCTTTGCGCCATTACCTACGCTACCCCAGTCACCATTGGGTCGTGAGCGAACTGTCATTAGAGTGTCGCCAACAGGTTACGAGCCCGGCCTGACAAGTCCGGAGAAAGCTACGAAATTATTTTTGCCTTCTAAGCAAAAGTCTTTTCAGAAGTGTCGATCAATCTACCAACTCTATCAAACTCCAGTATTGCGAGCAAGTTTGAATAACATGTACATAGTCAACGGACGCTGTTTTTCGCGGAATACGAGATGAGTGAACACGAAGGTTCATCATCTATGATGGGAATGAGTTTTCCCAAACTAGATGGGACAAACTACCGCTTATGGGCTATGCGGATGACAGATGTTCTCCAGCGGGAGGGAATCTGGGATTTGACGATCGGTGATGAAGATATTCAGAAACGGCCTGACTCAGTGATACTGGTTCTTGCCTCCGAGTTTCAGAAAGCTTTGGACCGATACCAAGCATAGGGGAGAACGATCCAGAAAGCTGTTGGGACGCTTCGCTTGGGTATAACAGATGCTATTGCTGTTTTCTACTCCAATAAGGTATGGGCAACACCGGAGGAGATCTGGAAAAGCATTCAGAGCAACTATGAGACAGTAGTTTGCTATAACGCAAATTACCTACAAAAGGAGCTATATGAGTGTACTCTTGAGGAGTGCGGTACGGTACTTGAGTACATAAATAAGATCCGTGAGCTACGGGACAAGCTTATTATTAGTGGGAATACGCCTGGGTATGGACAACTCATTTTCCATCTATTTGAGGGCCTCCCCAAGACGTCAGAATAGAATACCTGGATCATGGTCATGAAGGGTGCTCTATCCTCACTTACAACGATTACCAGTTACAATGAACTGAGTGTAAGGCTTACTGCCTACGAAGTTGAACTACGACGAGATCGTGACATTGAGCCTGGCCAGGCACTCTTTTCAAAGTACACAAAGGGGGGTCGATCACAGAAGTCGTCCAAATCTTACAGAAAGGGTGTGCCTCCCAGTGCAAAGAGCAAACTGGTAAAAGGAAAGTTTACCGACTCCAGCCACCATTGCGGAAAACCCGGTCATAAGATTCATGAATGTCGAGTAAAGTTCCATGAAGAGGGTGGATTGGGAACGTCCGCAAAGCGTAGTGTCTACCAGACTGAAAGAGCTGGTGTCATAGAAGAGCAGCTGTAGCTGGCTACTGATGTTGTCCCTGGAACTGGAAAAGTCAAGGCTTCTGTCTATCATGATGTAATCAAGACACAAAACGGTCATGAGGAGAAGAAGTTAGAAAAGGCGTTGATGGGCAAGAAAGTCATTACAGAGATGGATTCGGTACTTGACTCTGGTGGTACCAATCATATGACGAAGTACGCGGATGTGTTTTTGGAGGGAAGGTACTAGCGACTTACAACAGACCAATGACAAATGCGGACCGCTATGGGGGGGCTTGCTTCGGCTACCAGAATTGGAACGGTTGGTATTAAATTTTGGTCGCCAGCCAAAGGATCCAAAGCAATCCTACTCAGCGACATCAGCAAAAAGAATACCTTGCGTTCCGTGCGTTCCGCGCGTCTGATGCACTTGACGCTGGAACTCTAATCGGGAATCACGACGCAAATTCGGATCGACGTTGCATCCTGACTTTGCGTTACTTGGCACCGTGTGTCCTGACGCCATCCTGACATGGACCCCTATGTCCTGTGCATCCTGACTGCGTTGAGTGCTCTGCTATTCCGTCCTGACGCCGCCTCATCCAGGACCTCCTATCCTGATGTCGCCTGATCTACAACTCTCCCGCCCTGATGACCGAGTCCAATCTAAGACTCTCGCACGCAGATGCCGGTTCCTTCCCACCGAAGGTCAAGGTTTCGGGGATCATACCACCTCTCGTCCCGATTCTTTCTGCTCCTGCCTCCCTTGTCCGGATCCCACGATCCTGCTCTCTCCCTTCCTGACGTCTGGTCTGTTCTTCCTGATCTTACACCCTATACATGCCGCGTCCTGATCCTATTGTGACTCTATCAGACGTCGCCTTGTAATCTCTGACGCATCGTGAACTAAGTCTAATGCTGTCCTGGTCCTACGCCTAGAGGATTTTGCTAACGCTGTCACCATGAGTTTTACCATATCCTGATCGCGTGTCACTAATTCTACTCTAAATCCTTGATTTTGCTTGATGTCCGCATATTAATACTAAGCTCCTCCGGGTACCCTTCCCACATGTGAGAGTGACGACCGCATCCAAATCTTGATTACAGCTATGCTACTCTTTCTCAATCTCCTAACTGCACGCATCATTACTCCCACCTTGCCCCTGCTCCATATCCGACGGCTTGCTATGCACAGCAGCCTCCTATTGTGACTCTACTAGTAGATCCTCAATGCTGAGCGTGAGTTGTCGCAAAGTAGTAGGAGTCATGGTATTGTCCAAAGTTAGCCCTACAGCCACCTCCTATGAGGCGTCCGGGGTCTGTGGATCAGAATTGAGAAAGCTCAGGAGCCGCGTTGCCGTTGGGCTGAAATAGAAAGACGAGACAGTTTCTTGTGAATGGAATTGGTTACGCGGAGGGGCCGCCAGGGCCCTGATTCCCAGGTTGCTGGGAGTTTAACTCTGAATTCGTAGAGTTGCGCGTGTGGGGGCCCGACTCGAAATCTGACTCTGTACCTCTGCAGCGACTGCAGCCCAATCATCAGTAAACCCTTCACGGTGATCTTCCCAGACCCCATGCTCCAGCTGAATCTTGGCTTTGATGGTCTCGCGAATGTTCTTGGGAATCATAGTCTGTACCCAGTCTGGGCAAGAGGCCCACATCTGGCGCCGGCGGCCAAAAAGATCTTCCGAGCTCAATCTCATGTTAGGATCTGAGCCTGAACCAGAGGACACCGGGTTTGGTATTAGGCTGACCTGCTACGGTCTCCGGCTTCAAGTCCCATGTTTCAAGATTAGAGTTCGTTACGGGGCGGGGCGGGGTGGGTTTTCACTTTGTGACCCCGCCGTTACTCCGGCCCGGGGTCAACTCTTTGCCGTTCCTCCCTGCCCTGTATGACATGGGGCCCTGCCCGGGCTGTGGGGCGGGTTGGGTATTTTACTTTCCCCGCTGCTTGGCTAGACGGGCCCATGTCTTCTCGTCCCCCACTCTTGCCCCTCTGCGGGGCCCCACTTATTCCTACGAGTGATATTCTCTGACTAAACAAATGGCATGTTGAAATCTAAGGGGTGTTTGGCCTCTCAATTCTGATCTGAAATCACAATTTGAGATCAGAATTGGCTGGCCAAACACCCCCTAATTACTTTGTATGTCTAGTATGATCACTCCACTATTTCGATATTCCATATAGCAATCCGGCAACTATCTCAAAAGATAGGATTTGAATATAGTGCTCCCATTATCATTATAATTTGGGCTTCTAGTTTCAGATAAATAGTGTTTGGAAATCGCTCTCAGTATATGATTGTAAGCGTATAATCTAGATATGTTTCTAAGTACTTCTAAGCATATGATTCCGGATACATAACTCTAAGCGTATAGTTGTATAGTGGTGCATGCACGATTCCTATCTTCCTGAGGATATGGTCTCCGGCTTATCATTTCGTGATCT
>Ga0307509_10004194_pt1 | contig 21046 bp, 17 predicted proteins | sample 10_EM_MG_FD_202245 | JGI IMG/M metagenome (GOLD analysis project Ga0307509, IMG submission 202245) | Populus trichocarpa ectomycorrhiza microbial communities from riparian zone in the Pacific Northwest, United States - 10_EM | ecosystem: Host-associated > Plants > Roots > Unclassified | place... | reverse complement strand
GCATCCAGGCCCTTACAAACCCCTTCCATCTGCCCCGTGGCGCCCCCCGCACCCTCTGAGTAGCACTTACACCCTTTCTGACAACACACGAGCAACTCTGTCGATTGTGGCTGACCGGTATTGGGTTATCGCTTTCTTCATTTATCTTTTAGCTTTCCTGATTTTCACCCCCCCTCCTTCGTTACGAGACATATTCCCCTCCCGTAAATACTCGCCGCGTATGGGATTAGTATAGGAAATACCCTCGCTAATCTGGGTGTGAATAGACCTTGATAAGCACTTTCCCGGTTTCACCTTGCTATTTGCTATTTACCTACTTTCGAGTTTTTTCTCTTCTCTGCCTTTTCCCTCTCTCGCAGCCCCCAGCCCCACCGCGCTTCTCGTTTTTATTCCTATTCTTTGTTAAGTTACTATTTTATTTATTTGTCTTTTGTTTTCTAGGTGGTGGTGTGTTCCAGCATTGTATGGCCCGTCGCACGCAATTAGCTAGGAATATATGGGAAACTTGAAGCCCGTCCTAAATTCATAAGCGGCCGATTTATCTCCTCCTGGTGGCCCCTCTAATTATCCAGCGGTCACCACCGGTTCTTTTTGCGGTCAATCGAGCTCTAATACATCTTCTGTTACGAGAAAACCTAGCAAATCCCGGGTCCTCCCTACAAAATACCATCGATGTTTTTTAATGCCAGCCAACAGTAATGTTTCTCCCATTGCCAAGAAAATTACACTCAACTCCTAAGAAATAAAACATTACCATAAAAAATCACAAAAACTATCCCTACCCACCATCCTTCCAGTTTTGCCATGCCCTCGGTGGTGACTGTACCTCACCAAAAAAAAAGGTAAAGTTCGGCATCTCCTTGCTTAACTAACCGAACTTTAAGTGTTATCTCTTGAGTGAGACCTGGGCCCTAACCTGGGACTTGTTACAGTCGCAACAAGCTACGGTAGAGCGGACCAACCTTCTTGCATTATTCCCGATAGATCCGTCTTGGCAACCCCCACCTCCCATTACTGGCCCTCAATATATGCCCCAGTGGTGATGCCCAAGGTTCCCACCTTCTCCCAAGCAACCCCCACAATCGTGCTTAGCTCCCCTCGCTTCCCTTCTTGCTTCTTGGTCACCGGACTCATTCTCCTCCCATAAATAATTACCGCGTGAGAAATTGATGGCAAGACACCCATCGATTTGAATGCAAATAGACTTCTTACAAGGGCGTCTCTCTAATTCCCTCTTGCCCGTTACCATTCATCTCCCTTTGTGTTATTCTTGGCCCTTTTCTTCCCTTGGAGTTCAGGCAAGACTTTGGTCCTACCCTGGTGCTCCCACTCCCGATATCCGTTTGTTATCCGCTGGGTTGGTATAATACTTGTCTTGTGTTCTGCGGGCAGTGGTGTGATAGTTATCCCCTTATAGGCAATTGGATAGGAATAAATGGTGCTTCAAGAAGCCCACCCTAAATCCGTAAGCCTCCGATTGGGCCTAAATTATCAACAACAATTCCCTTTCCCGACTATCTTTATCGTAGTCCGAATCTAGCCCTACTACGCGATATCGGTATGATGCGAGTATCCTACTGGACAACCAGCTGGGATCCCCAAATCATGCAGGTGTCATAGAACCCTAACCCTAGCCCACCCAATTTCTTCCCTTTCAGTGAAGGGCAGGGCAGGGAGGGTTCATGAGGCGTGGGCTAGCCAAGCCAGATCATGTACAGTACGGGTGAATTCATATTCGGAGGGTGGAGGGTTATTTCAGAAATTATTTTTACGAACGAACATGCAGCTATGGATCGGCTGACCACTGCACGAATATTTGCACAGGATTGTGCAATATCAAGTGTAGCCCCGATACACCAAGTCAGTATTCCAGTGATACATACAAATCGACTTTAGTAGGGCCACTAGGAGCCTATGCACGAAACAACACCGTATCCTACCCCTTGTCTTACCGTAAGATCACAGGAGGAAATTTTCTCCGGAGAAGCGATATCGATAAACATGCCGGCGATCTTGATAGACACCGTCCTGCAGCCCATCGTATAACTGTTGGCTCAAGTACCGATATCAGCGATACTATTTAATGTAGTGCGAGGCTTGCAGTAAGAAGTAGGATAATGGGACTATGTGACAGGTGGTCCAGAATTTCCTCTCCCGGAAAACGGGCTAACTGCAACCAAAAAAAAAGTCCCCCGAGACAACTAAAAAAAGAAAAAACACCAGTTCCCACGGCATGGGGGAGGATCAGTACGCTAACCGCATCTAGGTCGGTGTTTGGCAAGGAAGCTTGCAAAATTCAACCCCTCTGGCAACGGAGGAGGTAACACAAAGCGAATTAAAAGTACTCATCAGATGATAGCTTGTAGTATGTCAAGTGTTTTTTTTTTTGACCGGGCGATGGACATATGCATGAAGCGTATCTCGTTGTGCGTCGGGTTAAGGCAAATAATATCAATGCAATAGAGTATCTCCTTTACCCCCTACTTTAGATACTCTTGTATATTTAGGGATTGAGCTTGGGAACCCCACCAAGATAGCCTTACAGTGGGGGATACCTTTGTCGGAGAGGCGGCTAAGAAGTGGGTTCCATTTATTTAGTAGGCGGTTGCTGAGCAGGAGATGCATAGTAGATTGACTCTAGTTTCAAGAGCGAAGGGAAGAAATGACTGATATTAGCTCTCTAGTTCTTATTGTTATGAGATCTGGATGGAGGTGGAACGTTGTGGGCAGATGAAGAAGGACAAAGAAGCCAAGGAGGAGAAGTCTGTATATTCTGCGGATTCGTATCTAGCTGTCTTTCTTGCCGGTCTATCTACTGCGATACAGAGGGTTTATATAGTACAAGATACAAGAGGTATCTCCAAGGTTCTAACCTCCGGAAATCATTCCGTTACCCAACACGCCCATCGTTCCGATTCCGGCTCCGCTTTACCCTCCGGTGCCATCTCGCTTTATACTCCGGCCCTAGTTCCGGCCATCGGTGCGAATCCTCATATATAGTACATGACCAGGCATACCCCGTTCTCCGCCTTGCTTGATAATGTGTGACAAAGGAAACCGCTCTCTGGACTGATCGCCGGTGATTTTTTAACAATTCTATCTTATTTGAGAATTGTTAGGTCTGGGTTTATTCGTTCACATTCGTACTCGTTGGCTGTTAACATGACTATTAGCTATGGGAATTTAGGAAACGATATAAATGTAGGTAACCATTCCAGTACGGCATCCTGTGAGTTTATTCAGTCAGATTATTTTTTTATACATGCTTTATAACAAAAGCTCCAGTCAAGCGGCGGTATTAGAAAAAATTAGTATAGTGCTGGTATGATATAGTGCCATGTTTTAAACTAACCCGTGATGCAGGGTTAGGTTGCAGTAATTAGAGACTTTGTGAAAAGACTCTGGATGTGAGGCAAATGCGGTTACGGGCGGCTAAACAGATTGATTGGATTCGACTCTGGATGCGGAATCGCGAAGTACCTTTTCATAATTCATCAAGACCACCACTGTGCCGGTACTTCCTTGGCATGAAGATGATTAGATGCTGGCTGCCAGCCACATCGCCCCGCTTTATTCAGCCCCATCCCCCAGAAAGTTTGTAAACTCCACCTTTGACCCTACATATTGCTCCACCATATATTCACGCAACCAGCCCTTTGGACCGAGCATCATGGAGCCAGAGTACAGCAAGCACAATCCGGGAGAAGACAACGATGGCTCTACGCCACTTTCGTCGGTTGCAGGGCGTGGGGAGATAGGGATATTACAGATGCTTCTGGAACTACTGGAGGACGTCAATCTGCGCCAGGTAAAGACTAAGTCTGGCCGAACGGTACTCTCATGGGCGGCTGAGCGCGGGTATGAGATGTTAGTAAAGCTACTTTTGGGACGAGAGGACGTCAATCCCAATACGGCAGACACCCAAGATGGACGGACACCACTCTCGCTGGCCGCAGAGCACGGGCACGACGGGATAGTAAGGATACTTTTAGAAAGAAAGGATATCATTCCCGACAGGGCAGACGTTACGACTTGCCGGACGCCACTCTCGTGGGCGGCCGGGCGCGGGCGTGGCGGGGCAGTGAAGATGCTTTTGGAGCGAATGGACGTGGACCCCAACCAGCGAGATACCAGATCCGGCTCTACGCCACTTTTATGGGCAGCCCAGCGAGGGCAAAGCGGGGCAGTAAGGCTGCTTTTAAAACGAAAAGACATCAACCTCGATCAGGCAGATACAACCTCTGGCAGGACGCCGCTCTCTTGGGCGGCTGGGGGCGGGCATGATGGGGTAGTGAAGGTGCTTTTGGAACGAGAGGACATCAACCCCAACAAGGGAGACACCGCATCTGGCTCTACGCCACTTATCTGGGCCGCCTGGTGCGGGAAAATTGGCGCGGTAGACCTGCTTTTAGAGAGACAAGACATCAATCCCGACCAGGTAGACACCAAATATGGCCGAACGCCGCTCTCGTGGGCGGCTGAGCGCGGGCATGAGGGGGTAGTGAAGATACTTTTGGAGCGAGAGGACATAAACCCCAACCAGGGAGATACCGGATCGGGCTCCGCGCCACTCTTGTGGGCCGCCTGGCGCGGGGAAACAGGAGTGGTAAAGCTGCTTTTAGAACGAGAGGACATCAATCTCGACCAGGCAGACACAGCGTCTGGCCGGACACCGCTCTCGTGGGCGGCTGGGGGCGGGCATGATGGCGTGGTGGGGGTGCTTTTGGAACGAGAGGACATCAACCCCAACAAGGGAGACACCGCATCTGGCTCTACGCCACTTATCTGGGCCGCCTGGTGCGGGAAAATTGGGGCCGTAGAGCTGCTCTTAGAGCGACAAGACATCAATCCCAGCCAGGTAGACACCAAATATGGCCGAACACCGTTCTCGTGGGCGGCCGAGCGCGGGCATCAAGCGGTAGTGAAAATGCTTTCAGATCGGATAAAGGGACACACCTCACCCTCGTCGGCTCGCTCTAAAGGATACGACAGAGCCGTGCAAACCGTACCGGAACGGGGCGATGCCAATTCCGACCGCTGGGCATCTCTCCCGCCCTCGGCTGGACATGGAGACCACTGTGTGTTGGAGATGCAATTCAGGGTTCATGATCCCAATCGCATCATCGCAGGCCTTGATGCCTGTCCCACGCCCCCACCCAGAGACTATGATGTGGGGTCGAGGGTAGTGGGCCCCGAGGATTCGGTTTCCAAGTCCGAGGGTAGTAACTTCTCAACCGAGCCATCCAGGCCCTTCCAAACCGCCTCCATCTGCCCAATAACGCCCCCCGCACCCTCCGAGGAGCACTGACATCCACCCCGGCAACACATGAGCAACTCTGTCGACTGTGGCCGACCGGTATTGGGTCATCGCTTCCTTCATTCGTTTTTAGCTTCCTCCGTTTTAACCCCCCCTCCTTCGTTACGAGACATATTTTCCTTCCATAAATACTTGCCGCGTGTGGGATTAGTATAGGAAATACCCTCGGCAATCTGCGTGTGAATCGACCTTGATAAGCCCTCTCCCGGGCCCCGCTAGCTATTTGGTATTTGCCTGCTTTTGAGTTTTTTTTCCTTCTCCCCTTTTGCTTCTCTTTCAGTTCTTAGTTCTATCGCCGTGTTTCTCGCTTTGATTCCTATTCTTTGTTAAGTTGCTATTTCATTTATCTTTTTCCTCCCGCGGATGGTGGTGTGCTTCAGTATAGTATGGCCCGTTGCGCGCAATTAGGTAGGAATTTATGAGAAGCTTGAAGAATCCTGTCCTAAATTCATAAGTGACTGATTTACCTCCTCCTAGTAATTCCTTTCACTACTACCGAGGATCGCCGGCAGCTCCCTTTGCCGTCAATCGCACTCTAATACATGCTCTACTACATACCATCAGGGGATACCCAAATTGTCGACATGCAACCCCGCCCCTAACCCACCGAATATGTTTTTGTTACGGGCGAGTAGTCTGTTAGTGTAATATGAAGACGATCAGGATGCCTTTCGTGCGGGTGATGTGGGCCAGTAAATCCAGACCCTGTAAACGTATGAAGCCGCGAGCCAACCCCGGTGGGGAACATACCCCGAAGGCAGCATTAGCTGCAGCTTACTGTACGTACAGTACAACGGGGGGAATACCAAAAAAAACAAAAAAACACTAGAATTCCAATCTATCGACACCGGTGAAGCCTTGGGAGCTAGCGTACTGTACCATACTCTGCCTCAAACTCTAGCACACAATCACCGGGGGAGAAATTCCCCCACTGTATTCCCTGTAAGCAATGTGTAGTTTGCATAGGCCGCCCTCGCTCAATTCAAGACTTGGCGGTGAGACCGAATCCTGCCGATCAATATATCCGCTGACTAGGGCGAAAGGATACCCAATCTCAAAGCCTGAAACTGGGAAATAATTGAATGATTAAGGGGTGGTACAGGACTCCGGCTTTTCTCGAGGGCTTTTGTGGATAGTAAGATTTCACCTAGGCTTGGTTGAAGCTTTCTAGTGGAATGCATAAGCATGGTGTCCGGTACGACAAGTACCAGGAAGATTGATGTAGGATTCAAGGCCTAGAATTGCGGGGGGGGGGACGACAAAGGAAGAATGCAGATGCGGATTTAGCAACTAAATGGCTCTGGGAAGCTGCGCTATATGGGGGATGTATAATACGAGGCGGTGCGGTAGCAATGGAGCTTGTACGGCGGTCATGAGGGAAGAGCAGGCTTGGGTGTAGATGTACGGTAAAAACTCGTTAAATCCAGTACCGGAGATCTCAACAGTACTTTACCGGAACAAGACCACATCACCAAACTACAACGGCCTAGCACAGCGAGTAACAAGATGACGAGTACCAGTTAATGATATCCAGCAAGCTCCGCCTCTCCAAGATATACCTCGTCTAGAAAATGCCATTCTCCCACAAGGTGTTTCATCACGGATTGTGAACGTGAAGGCCTTACCATCGATAGTAGGGCAGGTACAACGCGTTTTCGCGGCTGTAGATTTCGGAGTACCAGCACATTATCCCAATGTTCAATGTTTTCGTGTCGGTTAACGAGGGGGTCCCGAGGGCGAGCATCGTTGGTGAGTAGGTCCTATGCAACGACTAGTCCAGATAGTGGCTAAGGTCGGTGGGGGGTGGTTAGCGGATGGTGGTGGTGAGGGGTGATAGGCTGTACGCGATGGTTACTCTTCTCCTGGCAAACAGACAAAAATTAGCTGCTTTTTGAAACAGGAGTTAGATAGAACGGATGAGCCAACTGGAAAACAAGGATAGTTTTCGAGCCTAATTCAAGTACCAAAGTTCGATTTCTGATTTTCCTGTGTGTTGCCCTTCGATGGCATTTGTATCACCGCTAGGGGCCCCACCGCCTAAATTTCTCGGCTCAACTTTTCAAACCCTAAACCTACAATCGCTATGGTGGCAATGATTGGTGGTAAGCACCACTAGGCCATTAGGGAGGTTTTGCTACGACGGTTGAAGACTTCCTACTTTGTGGCGGACTGCATATGCTGCGACAATTTCAGAAAACCGACACCTTCCTGGGAATGTTACGGAATTTGGTATGGGTTGAAAATTTTTCTCTTACCCCGGGGCAAAATGCACCAATTTTCTGTGAGCAAAAGGGTAAACACGACCCTCTACGAATGTCGTATTTGCGAGCAGTTCTTAATACTGCACGAGGCTAAGCCACCCAGCTCTATTGCGCATTTGGATAGGGTAGCGCGGTTGCTGTGGTGATAAGAACAGTTCAAGTTGCGACCGTCGTATCACAGCAAAACATCCCTATTCTCGCGGGGATATGAGTGAGGCTCCAATGGGTGGGTGCTTCCTTGGTACTCGTTCCCGGCATGAAGAACCTGAACACAGGGTTCAGTAAAAACGGGGGTAACAGGGGTTGAGCCAGGGGTTGAGCCAGGGGTTGAACAGTGGTGGAGCAGGGGCGGGATATCATAGTTTGATGGTATTATGGGCACAACAGAAGCAAGATAGGGTATATATAGTATAGAATTATTGTAAAAAAATAGATGAAAAATGAAAAATAAGATATAGAAAAAATATAGAAAACATAGATAGTGAAAATGAAAGTAAATACAAAAAATAAGGAAAACTACCAGCGAGTATGTCCTCCAGAAGCAGCAATCACAGCTTCGATCCGCTGAGGCATTGAGTCAATGAATGTTAAAAGATCAACCTCCGAGATCCTATCCCATTCCTCCCGAATAGCCTCTGCCATGCCTCGCATTCCTGGAGGCCGTGGAAGACGTTTGTTTAGCATATCTTTTAAGATATGCCAAACGTTCTCGATAGGATTGAGATCGGGGGAGGATGGAGGCCAATTAAGTCTATGGATACCATGCTCCTCCTCCACTCGCCGAGTTCGAATGGCCCTATGGGCTGAAGCTCCATCTTCCATCAACCAGATTTGATGGTTGGTTTGCCCGCTCTCGTGATACCAAAAGGACACGATAACCGGAGTCAGAACGTTATTAATATAACTATCTGCGGTTATCGTACCCCAATTCTCCCTATCCCATAGAATTAAGGGACATTTTTTCCCCCCCATGATCCCCCCCCATACCATGATCATGTCCTTTTTTGCAAACTTGGGTACCAGGCAGTCTTCCTGATACTCCTCTCCTGGGCGTCGGGTTACCCAGGTTCGATTGCGAGTGCCAGTGAGCCACACATAACACTCGTCGGTCCAGATAACCCGACGCCAATCGGCAACCGACCAATGCCGATGGGCAATGGCAAACTCAAGCCGCAACCTCTTTTTCCGCTCGTCAAGAAATGGTTTCTTGCGAGCGACCCTGCGAGAGTACCCCTCCATCTTGAATGCCTTCCGGAGGGTTCTCTCACAGGCCTGAACCCCACACTCTGCAGCGATCTCCGGGAGTGTCATGCGCCGATGGGCAGCATTCATAGTTGCAGTAGCAACTAGCAGTCGTCTGGTTGGCGTGCTAAGGGAAAACGGCCTCCCTTTGGGCTTCGTAGGCGTTGAGGGGCCTTGGCAGATATTATATACTGTCCCAAGGCTTAGCTGCTGGTTCTCTGCAATTTGTCGGTAGGTCCAGCCTGCCACAAACCGCAAAGTTTGAACTGCACATCGTTGTTTGTAAGGTACGTGCTCCCATTTCTGATTTTGCATTTCTTTCTATTTACATAGTGAGTGAGTATCTATGATTCTGATATCTTGGGGTTATATACTAACCGTGGATTTGATTTTGATTTTTTTTAGGCTGATTTTCACATTCACAATTGGAGGATTGTAGGATATCACGATATCTAATTCTCAAGCACAGGCATATGTTTACTTTTATCCTAAATTTACCCCTATTCTTTTCTTTTTTCTACACTATTTCAGGTATATCTGTGGCTGATTTTGTGCCCCCGGCAGCATGGGTTGGACCCCTGAAGACATCCCTGTGTTCAGGTTCTTCATGCCGGGAACATGTATGAACAGTGATTGGATAGCAGCTGCCAAGAACAAGCCACATCGCCCCGTTTTTCTTCAGCTCATCTCCGGGAGTCTCGAAAGACCCCCATTAACCCTCCATATTCCTCTACCATTTCCGCACTCAACCAACACTTTAGACAATATATTATGGCCCATGCTACCCACATACATTCTGTCAGTATCGGCGACAACAATGCCAACTGCAGACACATAACCGGTAGTTTCAACCATACGTTTATAAATCGGACGAGGATACACAGATTATGCGATGGCTCTCTTCACTAGAACTGGATAGCCGACATTAAGTCGTGCGCAACAAGCGATTCGACAGCCAGGGGGCCCTCGGAAATAAGCGAGTCCCGGGAGTAGAAAGGGGTCGAACCGGCAAGGCTTTCTTGTTTTGCTCCTGGAATTCGGGAGTGGGCCGGCCATATCCACGGTGAGTTCGTTCCTTGAAAGAAGCGAGTGCCATTGACGGGGAGAAATTCTAATTCCTTAGTGATCGACAGGTCGTGCGATTAGGCGAAAATGATGAGATCCCCATTGCATGCTTGTACTGTGACTTCCTTTCCCAGCAAGAGCAGACGCTATCGGGAATTATCCGGAGATGCTATTAGGCAGGGATGACAGGCCAGAGAGGATGAGTAATGATTTACAGGCGGATTTCGTGAGGATTGTCCCGGAAAAGAGGTTGGACGTGTGTAGCATGATTTGGCATTTCCCCTTTATTAGTAGTGAATACGGTACTCACGGAAGATTGTGCAGATTCCTCCTAGTTTCGCTGGATATCAACGCTAGGCCGGGGGAGCGCACACTCCGTCCGAGAGGAAAGAAACTTGAACAGATGACGAGCGACAATGCACCGAGCGATGTCTACATTGCGGCTCTCATCCAACCGAAGGCGCCGATGGGGAATCATAAACCACCGGTTTACCTCCCCCTAGTAGTCCCTCTCACTGCTGCGGAGAGATCACCGGCGGCTCCTTTTGCCCTCAATCGCGCCCTAATACATGCTCTCTACATACCATAGGGGGTGCCCAAATCGTTCACATTCAACACTAACCCTAGCCCACCGGATATCTTTTTATTAGGGCGAGCAGTCTACTAGAATCGCTTGAAGACGACGAGGGTGCTTTACGTCTGGGTGGCGTGGGCTAGTAAAGTTAAAGTCGGTGGGCGTATGAAGTTGTGTGTTGGTTTCCCCTGGTGGGGATTACCCTTTAAGGGCGATACTATGGATAGCCCAGGCCCAGCGCAACAGTGCGATATTTTTTAAAAAACAAAAAACAGTAGAATCTCAATTTATTGACTCTAGAGAAGCCTTAGGAGCTAGTGTACAATACTGTACTCTACCGCGGGCCCTAGCACACAATACCCGGCGGAGAAAGCCCGCACAGTGTAGTCCTTGCAATTAATGCGCGGACTACATGCCCCGCCCTCCAGCTATTCAAGACTTGGCTGTGAGACAGAATCCTACCGGTTAATATATCCACTGACTTGGGCGAAAAACAGCCAACCTCAAAGGGTAAAATGGGAAACAACAAAATGATTAAGGTGCGGTAGAGAACTCCGGTTTTTGTCCGCAGGACTTTTTTGGATGGTACGATTTTACCTAAGCTAGAATCGAACATCTCTAGAGTAAAAGATATATGATCATAGCGTCCGATATGACAACTGCAAGGGATTTTATGCACAATTCGGGTGCTAGGATGGGGAGGGGGTGGCGGCAGGGGAAGAACGCAGATGCGGGTTTAAGTTACCAGCTGAATGGCTGTGGGTAGTTGTCAACTATGTGGGGGATGTGGATATGATATGAGGCGATGCGGTAGCGATGGTGATTGCACGGCAGTCATGAGGGAAGAGCAAGCCTGGGTGTAGATGTACTATACGGTACCGTAAAAACTCGTTAAATCCACCATCGGGGATCTCAACTGCAACACACCACCAAACACAATAGGTTTAGCACAGCAGGTTAGCAAAATAACGAATCCCAGTCAATGATATCCAACAAGCTCTGCTTCTCCAGGCCATACCTCGTGTAGAAACACCATCCCTTCGGAAGGTGTTTGGTCTCGGATTGCGGACGCCAGGGGCCTGATCACGGAGGATGGCTTTAACGAGTTTCCGCGGCAGTAGATTTCGGACTACCGGTACACTATACCGATACTCAATGTTTTCCTGTCGGTTAACGAGGGGGGGTCTCCAGAGCGAGCATCGGTGGTGGGCCCTATGGAACGACTTGTCCGGACGGTTACTAATGTCGATGGGGTGGTTAGCGGATGGTAGGGAGGCTCTACGCGATGGTCATGCTTTTCTTGGCAAACAGACAAAAATCAGCCGCGTTTTGAAACAGGAGTTAGAATAGATGAGTTATGATAACTGGAGCATAAGTAGAGGGATAATTCTCGTGTCTCATTCAATTTCTAATCTTCCTATATATTATTATCCCTCAATGACATTTTGCGTCACAGCTAGGCCCCTCTGCCTAACTTCCTCGGCTCGACCTTTCAAACCCTAGCCATAATATTGCAATGGTGGTAACCACGAGGCTGGGCCATTATGGCTGCGATTTCAGGGAGGCTCCGATGAGTGGGCGCTTCCTTGGTATGAACGGTGATTGGACAGCAACCGCCACAGAACAAGCCACATCGCCCCTCTTCTTCGGATGTTCTGAAAAGTCCCCCATCAACCCTCCATATTTCTCTACCCTTTCTATACTCAATCAACACTTTAGGCGGAGTATTCTGGCCCGTACTACACACATACATTCAGTCAACATCGGCGACAACAATGCCAACTACGCAAACATAACGGATAGTTTCAACCATACCGTTTATAAACCGGCCGAGGGTACACAGATTATGCGATGGCTCTCTTCACTAGAACCGGATAGCCGACATCAAGGCGTGCGCGACGAGCGATTCCACGGTTCGGGGGCTGGTTTTTGGAAAGAAGCGAGTTTCGGGGGTGGAGGGGAGGCAAGGGTGGAGCTAGTAGGGCTATCTTGTTTTACTCTGGGAATCCGGGAGTGGGAAGGCCATATGGTATATGAGGTGAGTTAGCCCATTGAGGGAAGTGCGTATCACTGATGGGGAGAAATTCTAATTCCCTGACGATCGACAGATTGTGCGATTAGGGGATATCCCGTTACATGCTTATACTATGGCTTCCTTGCTCAACAAGCGCAACCGATACCAGGAATAATCCGGAGATCAGGTTGGGCAGGGATGACAAGCCAGAAGGGATGAGTGATAATTTACGGACGGATTTTGTGAGGATTACTCTGGAAAAGATATCGGATGTGTACATGATTTGGAATTTCCCCTCTACCGGCAGCGAATACTCACGAACGATTTTGCAGATCCTCCTAATTTCGCCGGACGTCAACGCTAGGCCGGGGGAGGTCACATTTCGTCCGAGAGGAAAGAATCTTGAACAGGTGGCGAGGGGCAATGCACTAAGTGAGGCCTACATGGCGACTCCCACCCAATTGAAGGCGCGGAAGGGAAATCTGAATGACGGTGATTTAAAGGTTTTAGGTTTGGGGCGGTGGTTGTGGGAGGAGGAGCTGGCATGTCCTAGTAGTGGAAATAAGACCTGCATATCGGGATCCGGAAAACTTTCCTGCGCTAAAGACACTCCTATCATCTCGTTTGGGTCACGTCAAGGTCGAGGCGTCTTACCTACAGTCCCACCAGTGCACTTTACTCTGCAAGAGCATCTCTCGGGCAAATGTCGAATTCTTCGTATCCGCCTCGTACCTCGGTTGCCTTAGTTTCACCCCGGTTCATTTTAACACTAATCCGGTATTGCAGACCACCACGACTTAAAAAAGACTAAACCTCCAAACACACTACGATACCATGGCCACAGCGAGCAGCAGCGTTCGGGAGCCCTCCGGCATGGTCACTCGGGACTTCCGTCCAATACCAGCACACTTTCGGCAGTGTCGCCTCAACGTGAAGGAAAATACAAATATATCCAACTATCTCCTAGATTGTAGGACTGACTTAGCTAGGATGAAATATGTCGAATCACCATCTGCCGGACAACTGGGACATCAAGATCCAGGTGATGATGGCAAGGGCCATAATAGAGCATTTATTAGTGCTACTAACTATTATGGAGGAGAGTCTCAGGTGCATCCGTAGGAAATAAAATTAAGACAGCCACTAGCTCACTTTCTTCAATTGATACTGTTCTATTGCTTTGCTTTCGGCTTCTTCTATGCTACCTTCACCACACAATGCCCTCAACGCCAGGGAAATTCCTATCACCGAAATAGTAGAAACTAAAATAAACGAGAAATGTGCTATATCATTAGACTTGCCTCCTCTGGTGATGTATGATGTTTTTTTTGCTTTTATATGTCTTTCAGAGCGGCTGGGCAGCTCCTTTTTTGCAGCGTTTTTCGCCCCTTTTCCAAAGCAGGGAAGTTTGGGCTACATACCGGTAGCAAATTGTTCGGTTATTTTAATTTTTAAGGTACTCGTAATTTTCTGACGTTTGTGAACACAACTGCTATTGCATACGGGCAAAAATTCGACCAGAGCCTCAGGATTTTGGTGATATGCAATAGCAGTCGTGTTCACAAACGTCAGAAAATTACCAGTAGAGCCCGATATCTTGCCCAGGGGGTTAGCCTTCCGGATTAATTATCTGGGGCTGGGTCCTGGACGTTATCGGTGACGGTAACGGGGTGTGTGTAATTACCGGGGAATAGTGTCCCCTATTAGATCATGACATGTTTTGTGCGACCGATATATCGGGACTCGCGGGGGCCAGCTTAGCAGCAATCAACCTATTGGGAACAGTGAACTGCCGGATGTATGACGGCGGCTTAAGGGACCGCGATTTCTAGGAATAATGTACGAGTAGTGATAGCAATCCACTGTGCTGGAGTTTGGCGAGCTTGGGTTGCATCATCTGGGCCAAGAGAGTGATGCCGGTGTGTGCATAGTGAGAGGTTTAGGCGAGGTTGTAGATGAGTGTGTGACGGGCGACTATACTCGAGTAGAAGCGCGCCCTGGTTCTTTCCCAAGAATTTTGTTGTTGCTAACCTAGTCTTGTTTTCGCCATGCAGGGGGATCGCAAGCGGTTCAATACCGCATTACCTGGTTTTTTTCGCCTGCCACTAGTACAAGGGTCAGGCAATAAAGAGTGGAACGGTGCCGGGGGGGGTGAGTTGATTTTGGACAAAAATCTGGAACGCTGCAACCGAACTTAACTCCTGAAGAAAATATGTTGCAATGGTGAAGTACCTCTTGAACCACACCCTTTACCATCAAGTCCCTACCTCCAAAGTTTATGTATTTTTGGCCAATACTCCTGTAGACAGGAAAACATACACTATGATATGATAGAGAAGAGTAATCCCAACACATAAATACCAAGTAATGTTGGTTTCTTGAATGAGCTATTCGGTTTCCCAGCTAAACCACAATGAAGACTGCATGAAATAGAATGCCAGTTTAGAGGTTCAGGCACCACACTCAGCAAGCACCTTTCAGTGCTTTATTTGGTGGTAAATTTGCTGGAGCAAAGGTTATCTATATCAATTACAGAAATTTTCCTTTATTAGTTGAATAGCATAGGAACTAGCATAGATTCTCTGAATGTCACCCTCAAAGGTGTACCACCGCTGCTGAAACATTACTTAGAACACTACCATTCTTTAATGCCTGACCCTTGTACAAGTACCAGGCATGATGTTTTCGCACGTATTTCGGCGGTCGGTGATGGCGGATGGGAGTGTTTATGTGGCGGATGGGGATTGAGTTGAGAATTTTTGTTTTTGTTTTTGTGTTTTGGGGAATGGGCGAGCAGCAGGTACAGGTCCACCTCACCCGTTAAGTGTACCGGAGAGTATTTGATTGCGGGGAAAGATGGGTTCGGGTCGACGGCCGGGTGTGCGGGTTGATGTATGTCTCCTGCTATTGGACTGCTCGGGAGGATGTGTTTTTGATTTGAGTTTGGTGTTTGTTTGTTGTTGATGGGTTGACGAAAGGGTTGATGGAGGGTGATGTGTTTCAGGTGCGCGACTTGGAAAGTTGTCCTTTGTATAGCAGATGTAGAGTCCGCGACCGGTGGTAAGGCTTAGCCATATGCTTTAGAGTAGCCCGGTAGCCGAATTGAAAAAAGTTTATAAAAAAAAAAATGTTTTCACACACACCACTTTGTAACCTCACCAGTTTCTAATAATTTTTTGCTGGTCAGCCACTTTGGTGTGTGCGAAATCTTTATGCCTGGTACTTGTACGTTGAAATAAGAGTTTTCTTCGTAATCTGTCTCGAATTCGCAATAAAACGCTTCCACTTAACCTTTTATGGCCCAAACTAGGCTCATTTTGGACTCTTCCTGACTGTGTTGAATGTTTTGCTTCAGCCCCTACACTTTATTTCAATGTACTAGCGGCAGGCGAATAAAACCAGGTAATGCGGTATTGTGGTAGGCCCGGCGCTCCGGGGCAAAGTGATGGGAAATAATTTTAAAAATTCCCTGGCCCGGCTCTAGAGATTTCGGTTATGATGAAAAAGTCGCTCCGGAATACTGGTAAATTCCATTTACGGTCCCGGTAATCACAGCACTTAGTGTCCAACTCAACTGGTGGAGTCTCACTAAGCTAGCGAGGCTCTCCACACATTACCCCTGACTCGCTGTAATCTAGAGTTCATGAACGTGAGCATTTAACAGAATCTCTTTTTAAAATGTCCTATCTCTCTATTATAGCTTGATATATTTAGATGGGGAGCCTGAATCTGTTCCTTGTTTTATTAGAATTCGCACTTGTTGGCTATGAACTACTGGCGTATGGGTTAGACATCAGAGGCATTCAGCCTCGGAGTTGAAAAATTGTTATGCAGGTGAAAAACATTGGCGTGTGTAACCACTGTTTGCATACAAAACTGATCAACAGGAAACTTGGCACTCGGAAAAGGCTTTTTCAACCGAGGGCTGAATGACTCTATTGCAAACACTTCCGTCGAGTGGCCCTACCATGAACGGCAGTGTCTACTCGAGTATGCTCGCGCCTCGCAGCTCAGCACCGTGTCTTACGGCAATTCGAGGCTGACTGGGTAGCTGCAATTCCTCAAGATCTCCAACGTGTTATTTCCTTGGCATGGGAATGATTGGGCGGTAGTTGCCACACAAGAATCTAGATAAGAAAACCCCTCCCCGGATTCTCCCACAGGAAAATTTTGCAAACTCCTCCCTTGTCCCTACATATTTCTCTATAATTTCTACACTCAATCGAATTTTTGGACAAAGCACCATGGCTCAAACTTCAGATTCGCACACCGCCAAATTCGGTGACGGTAATATCAACAGCGGCAACATAACGGATAGTTTCAACACCACCGTCAACCTATCCGACGAGGATGCCAAGATTTTGTGCTGGCTCTCCCCACTCGAGCCAGATAACCGACATCACGGCGTGCGCACCAACCGATTTGAAGGTGTCGGGGATTGGCTTTTGGAAATTAGCGAGTTTCGGGGGTGGAGGGGAAGTGAGGGCGGAGCCGATAAGGCTGTCTTGTTTTGCTCCGGGAATCCGGGAGTGGGCAAGACATATCTGAGGTAAGTGGCGGTATTATTTTAAAGAAGCGAATATCACTAACGGGCAGAGATACTAGTTCCCTTGTAATCGACAAGCTCCGCGATCAAGCAAGGGAGGAAGATATGGCGGTTGCATGGTTGTATTGCGACTACCTTGCACAGAAAGAGCAGACGGTCATCAACATGATGGGAGCGATTTGGAAGCAGCTAGTGGGCAGGCGGGGGATCCCGGACGATATACGGGAGGCATTTAAGGAAGGGAGAAGGCCACTGCTTCCTGATCTAAAGCGAATGTTGGGGATCGCGATTGCTTCGTTGCCACAAGTTTTCATCTGCATCGATGCGCTAGACGAATGCTTACCGAAGGACCTCCCCAAGCTGCTTGAGTCGCTAAGGGATATTGTTCAAGAGTCCCCTCAGGCAAGAATATTCCTTACCGGGAGGCCCCATGTCAAGGAATCTATTCAAAGATATTTCGCTAGGGCGGTTGTGATACCCGTCAGCCCTAACCAGGATGATATCCGGAATTATCTGGAGATGAGGTTAGATAGTGATGACGAGCCAGAGGCGATGAGCCCCGATTTACGGGCGGATATAGTAAGAATTATTCTGGATGAGATGTCTGGAATGTGCGTAGGAACACCTAGTATTTCCCACCTATCAGCGATGAATACTTACCAACGATTATTTACAGATTCCTCCTTGTTTCGCTAAACATCGATGCTATTCTAGGGGGGGCGACAATTGGTCAGAGAAGGAAAAAACTCGAAGAGATGATGCGGGGCAATGGGCTGAGCGATGCCTACACAGCAACCCTAACCCGGCTAAAGGCACAGAAGGGAGATAAACCAGCACTCGGACTGAAGGTACTGATGTGGGTGCTATATTCGGAACGGCCGCTACGGGCCGCGGAGCTCCGTCACGCCTTGGGAGTTGAGGTGGGATCTGCCGATCTGGATCTCGAATACGTTCCTTCATTGCGGACAGTCCTATCATCTTGTCTGGGTCTTGTTACGATCGAGGCGTCTTCTTCCACTCTCCGACTGGTTCACTTTACGCTGCAAGAGCATCTATTGCGTTATCCGGCCCTATTCAATAGTCCCCACTCGACAATTGCGGAGGCTTGCTTGACATACCTCAATTTTAAACATGTTTGTGATCTTTCGCCAACCCTTGGCCTGGCCCCACCCGAAATGCCCCTTTTAGAATATGCCTCTCTTTACTGGGGGAATCACGCCAAAAGGGGGATTACGGAAAACATCAAAATACTTGCACTGAGGCTTCTCGGTGGATTTGACGAGCATATATGTGCACGGCTACTGTTGTTGCACTATTCTGAAGCCCGAGGCCGAAGCCATTGGTTCCTCCAGCTAGGAGAATCTACAGGATTTACTGGACTCCACGGAGTGGCATTTTTAGGGGTTGTTGAGATGGTTCTTGCTGTGCTGAAGATGAAAGAATGGGACATTAATGCTGCTGATTGCATAGGGAGAACTCCTCTCACGTGGGCGGCTAGAAGGGGGCATGAGGAGGTAGTAAAGATGCTTTTAGAACGAGGGGACGTCAATCCCAACCAGGCAGACACCTATTATGGCCAAACGCCGCTCTGGCAGGCTGGTTCCGAAGGGCACAAGGGAGTGGTAAAGCTTCTTTTGGGACGAGAGGACGTCAATCCCAACCGGGCAGACACCTATTATGGCCAAACGCCGCTCTGGCAGGCTTGTTCCGAAGGGCACGAGGGAGTAGTAAAGCTTCTTTTGGACCGAGAGGACGTCAATCCCAACCAGGCAGACACCGAGCGTGGCCGAACGCCGCTCTGGATGGCTTGTTACCGCGGGCACGAGGGAGTAGTAAAACTTCTTTTGGAACGAGAGGACGTCAATCCCAACCAGGCAGACACCGAGCGTGGCCGAACGCCACTCTGGCGGGCTTGTTCCCGCGGGAACGAGGGAGTGGTAAAGCTTCTTTTGGAACGAGAGGACGTCAATCCCAACCAGGCCGACACCAATTATGACCAAACGCCTCTCTTCGAGGCTTGTTCCCACGGGCACGAGGGAGTGGTAAAGCTTCTTTTGGAACGAGAGGACGTCAATCCCAACCAGGCCGACACCGAGTATGGCCAAACGCCGCTCTTTCGTGCTTGTTCCCGCGGGCACGAGGGAGTGGTCAAGCTTCTTTTGGACCGAGAGGACGTCAATCCCAACCAGGTAGACACCGAGCGTGGCCGAACGCCGCTCTGGATGGCTTGTTACCGCGGGCACGAGGGAGTAGTAAAACTTCTTTTGGAACGAGAGGACGTCAATCCCAACCAGGCTGACAACGAATATGGCGAGACGCCATTCTTGTTAGCGGCACAGGACGGGTATAAGGGGATAGTACAGATGCTTTTGCAACGACAGGATATCGATCCTGACCATCCAGACACTAAATTTGGCATAACGCCGCTTCAGTGGGCGGCTGCGGGCGGGCATGAGGATGTAGTTAAGGCAATTTTAGAAGGGAGCGCTATCCGCGCTGCCATGCCAGATAACCTAAACCAAACACCACAGTTATGGGCTTCCTCCCAAGGCCATGATGCAGTTGTGAGGCTCCTTCCGGAACAGGGCGATCCCAATTCCGACGCAGAAAGTCGCGCTGGCCAAACACCCCATTCATCTGCTCCGGCTGGGGGTGAGTGTGTGGTGGAGATGAAATTTACTATTGGTCCCAACACCGACCCTACGGATCGTATTGGCCAACCCGCACTCCTATCGCCAGGCTCACATGGGCGGGAACAGGTATTAGACCCCAAGAACTCTGGTTCTATGTCCCACGATAGCGACCCCCCTGCAACCGAACCTCTCAATCTCCCTCAACCCTCTTCTATGCGGCCCCTAAAGTTCTCGTATCCTGTGGTCAATCGATATTGGATCATCGCCGCTTTCATTTGTCTTCTGGCTCTCTTCGCTTACCTACTTCCCTCTTCCTTACTAGACCCATTCTCCTTGCAGAAGTAATTGCCGTGTGAGGAATTGGTGTAGGCAGCACCTTCATAGATTTGGATGTAAACAGGATTTGCTAAGGGTATTTTTCTAATTTCTTCCTGCTATTTACTAAATATTATCTACTTTTTGTTTTGTTTCTTCGCCTTTCCTCCCCCCCGAGCTCCTATTCGATTTAGTTCTATTGTAGTTTTCTCGCTCTTCATTCTTGATATTCTATTATTTGTTGAGCTGGTATCTGCCTCGTGTTTTCTAGGGGGGGTGGTATATAGTACAATATAACCTGTTATACGCAATTAGGTAGGAATAGATGGCATTCTTGGAGAAGCCCGTCCTAATTTCGTGAGCGGTCGGGTTATGTCCGCCTGGTTGTTCCCTGGCAGGGGTGAAGGGACCACCAGTTCTCTTTCCAGACCATCATACCCCGAATCAAGTTCTGCTGCCCCACCTACCATCCCTAGAGGTCCCCTGAGCATGGTCTAGAACCCTAACCCTAGGGCTCCGGGTATCTTTTAAATTACTCGAATGGCCTGTTATCATTAGCAAGAGGGACGGGATGGGATTGGCTGTGTAGGCTAGTTAAACTAGATTCTGTGAAGTGCCCAATATAAATTATTACTTCCCCAGGAATTTTGTGAATGAGTGAGATCGTGTGTGTGCTGACATGTGGGGATATTTGTGGAGTCAACTATTATGTTTAATCCTAGCACAACATATGGTTCGTGCAGTTCAAAACGTGCACTAGATTTTAGATAGTTTTCAATCGATTATATCATATTCTCAATACTACCTATTGACCTGAAAAAACCACTAGGTAATAGACCTCCTTAAAGAGAACAATGTAGTGGTTTTTTTATAATTATTGGAATTTTTGTTGAAATGATATAATTGTTGAAAGTCTTGTATTTTTGGTGGAGAATGCAAAATTGTGTTACGTACAGCCACCTAATTGCTGCCAAGACCATCCCATTTTCATGTTAGTAATCATAAATTTCTGCCAAGAATTCTTTGTAATCAAGTAAATATAATAGTAGTATAAAATGTCAACTCTTCTTAACATCTAT
>Ga0307509_10004193_pt1 | contig 21048 bp, 25 predicted proteins | sample 10_EM_MG_FD_202245 | JGI IMG/M metagenome (GOLD analysis project Ga0307509, IMG submission 202245) | Populus trichocarpa ectomycorrhiza microbial communities from riparian zone in the Pacific Northwest, United States - 10_EM | ecosystem: Host-associated > Plants > Roots > Unclassified | place... | reverse complement strand
CCACAACAGCATCGTGTTTCGATCGAGCTCGCCGTATGATTGTTCTGTATCTCACACATGCCGCTTCACCAGGGCGTGTCTGCCTTACTTTGATCAACAACGGACGGAATTGGACACAGTCGATCCTTTGCTTCATCTGCCAAGTTGCATCCTGGAGATAGCATGCAGATCATGCCCTTGCAACGCGGTAGAAGATTGAATTCACATATATTTCCCCAGTCAATCGCAACATCTTGAACACATTGATATACCTCCTGGAGAGCCTGACATATTATCTATATACTAAGCCGAGCTTAGAGCATTCGACGCACTATTCGCCCATTGCCACCTTTCGTCCTTATGACTCACATTCATCAGTCGCGATCAACATCCGCGCCTCACAACCGACGTCCGCGACCTCCACATTATTCCCATTCTCGTTCTGCTGGCGATCCAGATGTTCCCTGGCGTCATGTGGTGCAAACCTACACATGGGTGGCAGACGACGAATTGACAAAGGGCAGGAAACGCGGCCAGAAAACGGAGGACTGGGTCAAGGAACAGCAGTATTATTTCAGCCCAAAAGCAGGCACTTACTCTGACCCACCACCACGGCCCGTCAAGGTTCGAAGAGAAGACTTGGAGGAGTTGATTCAGGTCTACGGGATGGAAGGGGACCTATGGATTCGGCAAGAGGAAAGGGCGCGTCGAGTGGCACAAGAGCGAGAGAAAGCTAGGATGAGGATACAGAATGAACTCCGGAGAATTGAAGCACGTTTCCAGGAGAAGCGTGAGGTGGAGAAGAAGGAACGGGAGGAGGCACGACGCAAGGCTGCCATTGAACTTCGCGAAAAGGAGGCAAGGGATAGGGCGAAACTAGAGAAACTGATTTTGAAGGCATGGGAGAATTACGAATCGCGTTGGTCGTCACTGGCGTCATCGAAGGAAGAACTGGACTTCAAGAGGATACCATGGCCAGTCATTGTCCCCCCAAGAAACACAGCGGACATCACACGGGATGGAATTGTCGCGCTGCTGTTCTCTAATTTACATTCTCAAACACAAACGCGGAAAGAGAGGATTCGAGCAGCTCAACTTCGATGGCATCCAGACAGGTTTAGGCGCTTTCTAGGGCGGGTTCCCGAGAACGACAAGGCGGCTGTTGAGGAAGGTGTTGGAATTATAGCACGATATCTGAATGAGCTGAAATAGTAATATTTATTTATTATTTGGCTATGTTTTATTCGGGAGATTTTTTGGCCGCACCAGCGCAAATATTTTGGCCACCCCCGAGCTTACTCAGAGTCCATGTTCTCGCGTCTAATACGACTCCCTCTTCGCAGGTATCTGCACACCGTCCCTGGTCCTGGACCATCCCCTCGTTACTTTGGTAGAAGGGCCCAACTTGTCATTGGGGTTTCAGCGGTTACCGCATCCTATTTGACTTGGCAATTGACCAGAGATGGAAACAAAATAGCGTTGGACTCACTACCAGTGAAGTGTGAGTCACTTGCTGCATCGTTCGTTTAATATATTGAATGTGTCTCAGTGGCAGATGAATATCCTCCGTCCTCAAAGATGACACAAAAGCCATCACCATCCGTACTCTCCGAAACCATTCCTTCTAATTCCACTCCCGAACCACCAGCATTCCTTCCTGACGAAAGTTTAGAACCTAACGATCCCTCAAAGCCCGCGTCAGAAGGGGATGTTACTTCAGGGGAGAATGAAACCCTTGAAGAAGGTGCAGCTTCTGGAGGCGCTTTTAACCCAGTGACTGGTGAAATTAATTGGGATTGCCCGTGCCTCGGTGGGATGGCCCATGGTCCTTGTGGTCCTGAATTCCGAGAGGCATTCTCGTGCTTTGTCTTCTCTGAAGCAGAGCCAAAGGGTATTAACTGTGTGGACAAGTTCCAAAATATGCAGAACTGCTTCAGGGCTCATCCAGACGTTTACGCGGACGGTATGTGTCACTTCATTATCTTTTCTGGCGCTTTGACCATTCAGTGTATCCAATTAGAAATTATAAATGATGATGACGATGACGAGCCAGCCCCAACTACACACGATGGCTCAACTGTTCCCTCAGCCGAAGAAAATTTGAGCAACGACGCGATATTGAGTCCAGAAACAACTCATCTAGATAAGGCACATGTTGCCAAAGATTCTTCATGAACAGACGCTCCCCAATATCCAAAACCACCAGAGCTGGAGGATCCCACATTGTAAACTAGACTATTCACATCATTAATCTTATTTTTGCATTGCATCCCCACTTAATCTATAACTTGCATTCAAAGTTCCAGAGCACATAGATTATTTAACATGGCTACACATTACATGAAATTGATAAAAGACAAAAGAACCACAAATGAAGCCCAATCAGGTATGGTACATATATCAATCCATTCGGAAGTGCTTCTCGATTTTCTGATTGTTCAACACGTAGCCGTTTGTGGCAAACAATTTGGACCTCAAGAAGGGAGATATGTCAAAGATATCGTGTTCTTTCGCCTGGAATTCAACCTGTACGTCAGAATTTCCTGACGCAGCTCGCATACAGGACGTACCCTTTCCTCGAGCTCGATAACCTTAATAGTGACAGTCTCCGGTTGCTCATGACGTTGCAGTTGATGGAACCTGGCTTTATCCTTCACTAGACCACCAAGCAAGAAAGCAAGCAATTCCTCGTGATCTTTGGATTGGGTAAGGTATTTCCTGAATCCCTATAGCAGAGTGAAACGTCAGAGTTTGGTTTATTTAAAGTTCCATGATATTTACTTGCCCTTTGTAGAGTTTTCTTGATACTCAACTTTTGAGCACTGACGAAGCTGCCAACCGCAACCTCAATAGCAAGATCTATGTCGTCCGCTCGGACATATTCGCGCAATGCCATCTTTGCACTAGCCTCCGCCATACGAATCATGCTCTCAAGATGACGAACAGTGATGGGATAGGAGCCTGTAGCCATCGACTCGCGCCGCAGGTCGGCAAAGAGCCTGGCCAGCTTCTCCTGGTCAAGATCAAAGAGTTTTGGCCTAATTTTCTCCCTGGCATACATGATATATTTCCGCAGAATGTCTTGCGGGATAATCTAGACAAATATCAAGTTCTTCGAATCGGTGTAATGAGTACCCGAACTCACATCAGCATCCAACGAAGTTCCAACGTTCATTTCCTCCGTCTCCTTGTCGAATTTGGGATGGCTGCGCAAATGACTGCCGACCACAAAGCGCGCCAATAACTCGTCCATGACCGGGTCCACAGTATCCTTAACGACACATAACACGTCGAAACGCGACAGAATGGGTTCTGTCAGCTCAACATTCTGCTGGAACGGGATCGTGGGGTTGTATCGCCCGCGTATGGGATTGGCCGCCGCAATGATAGCACAACGCGCTTGAAGGCTCGTGACAATACCCGCCTTCGAGATCGAGATGGACTGCTGTTCCATAGCCTCATGAATAGACGTCCGATCAGCGTCGTTCATTTTGTCGAATTCGTCAATCAGACATGTGCCTTTGTCTGCGAGGACAAGGGCACCTCCCTCGAGTGTCCATTCACGCGTAATAGGGTCTTTGCGGACACTGGCGGTCAGACCAACAGCCGATGCGCCTTGTCCAGTGGCAAAGACAGATCGATGTGCCGTCTTTTCAACGTACTTGAGAAACTGCGATTTAGCTGTTCCAGGATCGCCCAAGAGGAGAACATTGATATCACCACGGATGCGATGCTTGTGGTTAATGTCCTTGGGAACGCCGCCGAAGAGTGAAAGCGCGATGGCAGTCTTAATGTCTTCATGACCATAAATTGATGGGGCGATGGACTTGATGATTCGCTTGCGAATACGTTCGTCCTTTGCTAGATTCCGCATTTCTCTTTCATCTTCTTCAGTCAATCGGAAGGCAGCGAAAATATCTTCCTTCTTGTTGACATGGTTGGCCTCGATGATCGTCGAGAAAACTGGAAATCCATTTTTAGAATTCAATGATGCATCGAAATTATTACGATAGATCCCAGTTACTTCCTGTTCTGGAGGTTAGTGTCCTCAAATGAAAAACTAGAAGCAAACAAACTGACCACCTCTTCTCCTGGTTTAGCACTGTCGATGAGGTCCCATAACAAAATGACTTCGCGATGCCTCGGCAAACGACCTGCAGGAACAGATCCGGGAGATTCTTGTAGCGTCATCTTCTGGTAATTTCGATATACAGTCTGTACAAATCCCAATTAGCCGCATTAAGCTCCGAGCATAAGAATTGGCACACCCACCTGCTCAGAGTTGACAGTGAAAGGACCCTTTCCCTCGCAATTTGCGCAGTAACTGATCCTTACTTCTTTCGTGGCGTCCTGGAAGAATGGACCAAGAACTGCTCCGCATTTCCGGCAGTCGAACTTGACATATTTGAGTTGAGGGAAGACACCGGTACGTCTTGTAACCACGCCTGAAACGCGAACGAGGTTGTTCAAGTTAGCTCGGCGAAGATCCCGCAATGTCGAGCCCAAGGGAAGATCAGCAATTCGAACATGAACTTCTGAGTGAATACGCTTGTAGGCAGGGAAATATACAAGAATGGCTTCGAGGGCAATTTCATCAAAAATTTCCAGCATAGCCGTAGGCGAATTAGTGAGAAAATATGCCAAAATGGGCTTGGAGAGGGCGAGATGAAGATATGATACCTCCAGAGACTCAGAGTTCGCTACCAGGACGTTATTTAAAAATTTATGGTCTGAGTCGATGAAAACCTACTTTCTCCCAATTTAAGGATCCGTTGCCCGTACACGGACGCCCCATGCTCGTCGACATAGGACATCAAGAAATGACGGAAGTGTCTGACGATTGATCGACGAACGCGATCATGGGCAATCCATTCCACGATGGACTTGGCCTTGATGTCACTCAATTGTTCAAGAGGAATTTCCTGTACAAAAGATGGGTAAGAATTAATGTCGTGGCATGAGAAGAGTAAAAGTCGACTTGCGTCTTCAATCCCGTCCAAGTCATCCAGATCACGGCGTTCATCGTACTGTTTCCTTGTGCGTTTCTTCATGCTTGCAATCCCGAGCTCATCATCACCCATGTCCTCATCCTCTATCCCGTCACTGCCCAGGAATGCGGGTCGACTTCTCCTAGCGGCACGTTGACCACGCCTGCCACCGTGGTCTGTGCGATCACGACGCGCCATCTTCGCTTCAGCAGCACGACGGGCTGCTGGCGATATTTCTTCGACATCGACATCGTCGTCAATTCCAGCATCCGAATATCTGTCTAGAACTTCATTCGGAGCGTAATCTCTGCAAGATATCGTTTAACAATAACCCCATCGCCTTACACATAGACTACGTACTCTTGAAGGGTTTCGCCAAAGAGATCTTCGCCATCTGCATCTTCTTCTGCATCGTTATCATCAACATCACGAACGGCATCTCTATCATCCAGACTATCATCGGTATCAGAGAAAGGTGCGGGTGGGGAGGATGGCGGAAGCGATGATTGGGAACTGCGACGCGTCGGTTGAGGGGGAGATGAAGAAGGTATGGGTGATAAATCTCTTTGACGCTTAGAGCCTCTAGGAGCCTGTCCAAAAAAGAAAAAATGAGCGCGTTTTTCGAGCGTATGAACGCGTTTTCTTACCATTTCCAAATATTGATCTATGGAGTATGAGAACGCGCGACGCGTCAAATTTGGGTTTAGTCGGAGTTTCAATTCTTTGAACCAGCGTCGTCTTTGCAATCTGAATGTCACTCTGAATAGCTCCAAATCGTGGCTTTGAACTGTGTACCATTCCCGAGGTGCACACAATCTGTCCCGACACACTCTAACAATTTGTGATTATGATTCACTGCATATGAAAGCCTACAAGAAATGCAGAGACTTCCCGACAATACACATCATAATGCCACTGGCTGTGGACTGCAAGAATTCTAAACATATACTAGGCCTTCTGTTCACCCCCATGGCTGCTGTGGGTTGACACTGGAGTTCTCATCTCTCCATTTTCCGCAGTCCCTCGGCCATCTTCATAGTCCCATAGGTAGAAATAAACTGCAGGTAGACCGACTAGCAGCGCACCCACAACATTTCCCAAGAATGCTGCGATCAGCGACCTATGTGGTTTTCGTAAGCCCTTTCCCAGGTATTTGGTGGTATTGAATGGAACTTACTTGCGGATGTACTGGCCAACAGTAAGCTGTTCCATCAAGTCAGTAATTAATGTTTCATTCCGCCAATAGCAACTCACTGGAGCCCCGAACATAATCCCTAGAGGTATTGAGAACATGTTGGCGACCACTGATGACATACCCTCATTGCCCGTTTGAAATTTAAACAAACGAATATTTAGACTTGCCGTGGTCAAATCCACATGCAACGAAGATCTGTCATTCAAGTTCATGACCATCAGGGTATGTAATGGGACTGCAGTATGATTTTCATACCCAAATTGGTATCCATATGGCAAAGATCTAAAGGTAAGTGATAAGGCTGTTGGTATGTTACTTGCAAAATCATTCGCAACCTACTTTAGAAACAGTATCTCTAGCACCAGCTGCTTGCTATATAATGGCCAATCTATCACCGTCGATTCGAAAGGATCTGATCATTAATCCCGCACGCACCCATACTGCAATACACACAAGCCAATTACATCCAATGCCTCGCAAAAATATTTGGTACCAATGAGGATCGTGAGCCTTTTTTCTTTACAGCGATCAGTGATTTATCTGACTTCGATGGACTTAAAAAAAAAGGAATTCATACATTGCGAACGCTTTAATAAATGTGATATATGGCTCTGTGGAGACAATACCACTGTCTGCGGTTAAAAAAAAGCAAAGAAAATCAAAATTATTTCGACCTAAAAGAAAGCTTACAGTGCACAAGGATAGCAGCGAAAAACAGACTTCCTGTCAGATTTCCGAAAAAAACTTCGCAATAACATTAGCCGGTTTGATAGCCCATTTCAGGAGAGGGTGAACCTATAATCCAGTTTACAGGCAAACTCCACCATGGGACGGCATGCTTGGCTACGGCCATTGGAAATACCTAAGAATAAGGTGGGCCTTCCACTTGTTTGGAAACACGAATCCAAAGAGGTTCCTCACCATCATGTTACTCGTCAAGAGCTCTTGGCCCTGCAACACGATCCTAAGAACAAGATATTATCTTTAAGCGCAAGTAGCAACGCAGTGTATGGAACCCCCGAACATGACCAAACCGACTGGGAAGACAAATCCACCTAGGATCTTGACGATACCTGGGTTTGATGCCGTGAGGCCTGTCGCCCCCCCTTGCAAGACTTCTGAGAGCAAGCCTCCGAATGAAAGCATCGCTCCTGCCATAAACTATGCAATGACATGTCAGGCTGCATGCCTTATGACATATGGGACTTACTCACAGCCTTGAGGAAGGTGGATTCATATCGGTTTCTGTGCTTCTTAATACCCTGCAGCACCATTACCTGGGCGACCTCTTCTGGCTTCAGCGTACTGGGAGTCTCGATAGCCATGGCGCCGGAATGTAGGAGGACAGAAGCAAGCTGCTTAAGCAACTGGTGGCGTGACGAACTTATATTTGAACCTGATGTCCGGGGTTCTGTGTGAAGTGCTATCTATGGATAGCTTCGGCTTCGGCGCTGTACAGAAAAAGGGGATACTTACAAGACGAGCATATATACTCTGGTTGGAACGTGGACAGAAGAGCACATTGACATGGGCAACTCCTTGTTTCTGTGGGAGATTCAGCAACACGGAGGACTAAAGCCATTGATTCTTCAGACGATGGCAAGCGCCTGTAAATCCTGTTTCATAATGCCCGCGAACAACAAAAGTGGGCGTGTTTTTGCTGTGTTATTGTTGACCCTGCAGCTACGTTGGTAAGGATGAAATTTAACGAATCCAACTGCACACTTATCGTCTCGAGCGTCTTAAGCTGTTCTTACCCCATTAGGAGAAGCAATTGCCACTGTGGCATCGAGGTTTTCGTCGGCCCGAGTCATTTTACTAAGCTTGGCCGTCTCCTTCGAGTCTCATGGGCATGCCTTTAACAGATAGAGGTTCCATCCAATTACCATCGGATCAGCGCCCAGAGCGTGTTTACTAATAGCATACATCCAAAATAGCCGCTGTGGAGATGCCTTATGCTTCTCACGGATACTAATATGCAATTTGAAACCAAATAATATCCTTGCTCGGCCTACCTCCGTCTTGTCGATAATTCAAATGGTGTTGTTTACCTGGTAACTCATTATGGACCCCCAAATTTGAACAGAGCAGGAAGCAGGTCTGCTTGGCATATACAATTAATAAAGTAAAGAATCGGAAGAGGGTGAGACGAGGAAAATCAATGGTCAGCGCTCCTGAACAACATCCTCACCCCTTCTACCACAACCAGGACCGCCTTCATCCGCGCCATTACGACTGTTGAATAAATGATGATTAGGTCTCCCCCCTGTGAATCCCGACCGACCTTCTTGTGCACGTGCGTCGTTGTGGTGACGGCGATTCGTATTGTGAAGGAGGCCTTGGGACTGTCCGTTGATGTGGCTATTCACACCAGGCGGGAAAAGGGTACCACGATTGTAGGAGCTGCGTTCTTTACGACGAATGTGGGTGGGTGCAGGGAAGGGTTCCAAGAGGCCTTGATTCACTCCGGACGAATAAAAAATTCGTGGGCGCCAATGTTCTGGTTCGTCCATGATGGAGGAATTCTTAAACTTTTCGACCAGGGCCTCCTTCCCTCTGAGAGAAGATATGTCAGCTTTGATAGTGTATGGATTCAAAAAGGGCATACTGATAATTTGCATAGCTCATCTGCAAAACCTTATCACTCTTGAACATATTCCTGATTTGACGACGCTGTGAATAGGATACATCACCCGACGGAAATAAAACTGACCACTTGACGCCTAGCCGTTCCCTCGCAAAATGCAACAGATCTTTAACGTCAATAAAGTTGACAAAGGCGTAGCCAACGTTGCAGGCTAAATAGTGAAGCACATTATTGAACAACAGGACAGGCTAATCGGAAATATTCATACCATTCTTAAAGTCCATTCGCAGGTACAAGAAATCGATTTTCCGTGGACAGACTTGGCCGATATAAGCAGTGAGGTCCAGATCACTCATTTTGTTGGGAATATTCTTGATCATAATCGTGGTGCGCGTGTCTGCGCCCTCCGAGATTTTTGCCAAGTTTAATTGGTTACGTTCATTTGAAGCACCTGGCGAGGTCGAGGCATCATATTTTTCCAAACCGTTTGAGCCGTGGCTGGATGGTGAGGGCGAACGATGGGTCGCCATGTCGTTATTATTTTTGGGAAATACTGCGCGCGTGCGGGAATTCTCCAATGGCTGGATTGAGTGGCGCAAGGCATGGCGATTGGAGGTATTAGCATGTCTTGACTGAGCTCGCCCTGTGGCCACATGTGGCAAGTCTTGAGGAGGAGGGCGCCCAGGGGCCGATGGAGTCATGTTAGGTATCAGTTCCGATGAATTGATGTTTTGGCCAATGGCGGCGATGGCAGGGTCGAAACTCCACGAACCAGCATTAGCGAGAATGTGCATTTGTGAGTCCATGAAATCATATCCCGGAGGGCCAGGAGTCATAGGGACAAGTTGGGCATTAACATGGGTTGGAAAAAATAATGTCGGCGTCGATGCTGGAACATAGTGATGAGGCCTACTGGCAGCATAATAATCTGGTCCGTTTACTCCTCCGCGAGATGGGCAGTATTGACACATCCCATCTGGAGTGTAGCATGGTGAAACAGGACTGGGGCGGTATGCCATATCTTCCCAATGCTGCACCTGGAAACTGGGTGGTTGCACCACTGTGTTCGATTGCGGAATATCGAGCGGAGGAGGGTATGGATTATAGTAAATGGGTTGTATGGTTTCATTGGAGGTGAAGGTCGTAGAAGAATCATAGAACACGGGAGGTGACTCGGGCCCTGATGAATTTATAACCTGGTCTGACGCGATAACTTTCCCGAAAACAGATATTTTCATGCCAAATATAGCTTGGCTGGGGAGCTCAGCATATGATATCCCCGCCTCCCTTGAATCATGGTATTCGACGCGATAGATCAGCGACGTCAGCTAAGGCGGTAACGTTTGAGATATTCAGCAGTGAAACGACACAAAATACGCACTCCGTTTTCTTCAATTTCTTTTCCAATATACTGCAATATTCGAATGCTACCATAGGACTTCAGAATATTTTGAAGGACGGAAATATTGATCCCTGAAAGAACGAAAGAGCTGTGGTCCGCTTCGGGGGTCCCATCCGTTTCATCGTCTCGTGGATCGAACTGGGGTATAGGAGAAGTCTCCGTTGCCAAGGGTTGGTTAACTCGTTGGACTTTGATAGAAAAGGATCCGTCAATGCTATCCAGAAATACAGACTTGCCCAGGATCTGACACCATAGATAAGTCGGGGATACTAAGCAGGTGAACAAGACAAGATGGCTGACCGCAACAACATCTTCCATCGGGGCTAGTCTAGCTGACACTGCAAGCGGGTCTCCATTTTCATTCACTCTGCCGCTTGTGTACCGTTGCAAATTGTTGGAATAACGGGTGGATAAGACGTCTTGTGCAGTTCTGGCGGTTCGAATATCGAAGAAGACCACGGGAACTTTTCCTTCCGAACGTAAGCGGTCATTTGTGCCTCTGATAATTTCGTTTCGCTTCAAGGATGGTGCGAAGGTTGATGATGGATCGCGGTCCAAGGCTGTCTCAGCTTGCACCATTGCAAGAGCCTCGAGAATGGCCGACTCGACATTGCTAATGGGAGTTTGGTTGTCTACGTGTTCCAGCTGTGATAAAAATTCAGTATATCCCTTGACCTATATTAGATATAGATTATGGGCAAATACCAGGAGGATTCGCGTCGATTGGGAATCATGATCCAGAATTTCTCCGTTGACGGTCAAGGCCCCCACATCTTCTCGACTGTCAGTTGTACGGATGCTTGATGATGGGGTTAAGGGAGGGGTGAGGAGTTTGTGAGGCTGATCGCGTTCAGTTCGACGCCTTGCATGAGTTTTTGGAGTCAGAGATTTCCGAGTGACGGGGTCGACCGAGGCGTACTTTACGTGCCGGGTTACACGTTCCGTATGTGAGGGTTCGAGCTTTGGAGATGAAGGCGCGGAGGGGTGAGTTACGACCTGTGTTTCGCTTTTCATCGTGTCCGGGGAGACAGGACTGGAATGACGAGGGATCCTAGGAGTATGTTAGAAAAAAGTGACTCAAACTGAAGGGGAAAATCGACCAAATGTTGGGCAAAGAAGGAGAGTGCTGAAGCCTGGCTGGGTGAATACGCGAGTTTTGGTTGAGAGGACGCTCAGGCGGTTGAGACTCTCCAAGATCTATACTGGAACGGGAGTGCGAGCTGGTGATAGACATGGTCAACAAAGAAGATGGAAGGTGGAAAGAGAATGAAGCTCATTAATGTGCTTACTTGACGTTGCCTCCAAGTTCTCAGAATGCCGGTCGAGAGAAGCTGATAGACGACCAACGTGCGGATCTGGTCCTGTCGTCAAGCAGATAAAAAGCAAAAAAGACAGCAAATTAATGTGTTGTATCCAATTGCGCGATTCCGCTCAGGCTCGTGCATGGCCGCAGGGAATTTGTGCTCATTGCAACAGTAAATTCAACGGAGCAGAAAAACCAATCCATGCTGTACAAAGACATTACATTGCAGAATCAGTAACGGCTGTGCAAATTGGACGAAAAGAAGTTTCTTACACGTCATTCATAGCCAGATTTGGGTGGCACAAGTTCCTTTTATTGAGGGAAGAACCCTGGTGGGTCTGGAGGGAGGAAAAACTTGGAAGGCGGCGGCTTGGTGAAACACATAGATGAGTTCTGAGTTCCTCTGGAGAACCGAACAAAGACAAAATCCAATTTTTGTTACGAAAGTTGTTACACACGGCACGCAGATCTAGGGCGATGATCTGGAGACAAAGACAAAGAATAAGGGATAAACGGGACCGGGCTTGAATTGGTAAAAACTTGTGGTCTCTAGAAGAGACAAGGGGAATTCATCGAGAACCGCCTGGAGCTTCTGCCTGCCTTTGTGGACGCACTTTCCATATCCAGTTACCGTGTTCGGGAGTAGCCGAAAATAGAGAACTGAAACTCACCCATTCATGCGCCTCAAGAAGCCACGCTTAGAAACAAGCTAGATGGAGGTCAAGAATAAGGTAAGTAGTACTGATAGTATTTGTCGCGTAAAACGAAATACATAGGTCACGTGCACGAACGGATGAGACTTTCAGAATTATTCGAATTTCGATTCATTCAGATCCATTCCTTGTGCCAAAATGCCGCTCTACGAGATGTTATGCATCACCACACATGTCCCACAATACGTGAGTTTTATTTCATTCTGGTTCGTTCGCGATATCGACCAACTCAAATCCAGCAACATATTCGTGAACTTGTTCGCCAGTCGTCGATGCATGTCATGAACTCTGGTGGAGTTGTCCGCAGGATCAATTCTTGGGGTACACGGACACTACCACAACGTATGAAACGTCATGGGACACTGCAGAGTATCGGAGAGTGCGTCATACCAATTATTACCTGTTTTATCCCCGACTGACCAGCTTGCATCCAGCTACTGGACTCTCCACTTCGATGCCAGCCCGAGGACACTGAGGACCCTCAACGGAATCATGCGTCGTGATCCACGTGTCCTCCGTTGGACAGTCTTAAAGCTTGCAGACAAGGTGGAAGACATCTCACTGAAGGGTCAGAAAATCCCTGTCAATAATCAACCATCCGGTTTGGCCGATATCCTTGATTGAATACTGCAATTATAATCTATTTCTACCTTTATACTGATTCATTCCTCTCTTGAACCCATGAGATCACCTCTTGCAATCCGTGAATAATCTTGACGCTTTCTAGAGTCTCGTTCTCCTCTTTATGCTCATGCTCACCTTCTGGACCCGGCCTTCTTAAGAGTAATGCATTAAAACCTGCGTTTACACCCCCATGGTGGTCACTGCCGTTGAACCGGTCAGCCACCTGCCTGACATTGAATAAAGAAATTCTACCAAATTAATTCGTCTCCGATGTGTACACATTGACTTGGGAGGATTCCGAGTCCATACTGTTCATGCGAGTTATTCACAAGTTCCAAGACCTTCAAGAATATTTCATTGGATGGCTTTTCTATGCCTTCTTCTTCACTCAACACGACTGGCCAAAGGGTGTCAGGGAAATCCAAATCTTTTAAAACTGCGCCTGTAAAGTTGTATTTGGGCTTCAGAGCCTTTTACATAAGTAAGTATGAGCAAAGGTGTAACTCACCTATACGACTGTCACCATTGCTGACCACTGCCGTCCTAACGTCCAGTTGATTGTGCAGGTAACGAACTGAAAGGGAGGTTGTGTTAGTAAATATTCCGCAGCGCCGATACGTTACGTTTCCGGTGACTAACGGGTCGGAATAGCATCATCGAAGGCACAGTAGCCTTCTCGCGAGCTAAAGCGTTTCATGAGTTTCCTCACGATTTCCGAGAGATGAGCATCAATTTCTGAGAAGGCAACAATGAAAGTCAGCGCATCGAGGACAGTTATTATTAATGATACATATTCACTGCGTTCATTTCCTCCAGCACCCAGAGCCGTACGTCGGATTACATCGCGCCACCAATTCTCCGCACCTTTATCATACGAAGGGTGCTCTTTCTGTACAGCTTTCAAGGCTATAGACCAGACTTTGAGTTGCCGCCTGAGGTCAAAGACAGCTGCTCACCCCTTTTGAAAGACCACTTAATAGAATCTAGTGGAAGGGTTCCTAGATAGGGGGTAAACACTTGAGAGTATTGGACGTAGACGGGTGATCGCGGTGTGATTAGTGTATGCAAGGCGTCGAATGTAACAAGTCGGATTTTTTGCATAGATCAACTTGTGGAAGTTATTTGCATACTTATGCCGAGAAATTTACATACGTAATTAGTTCGTCACCTCGTTGAACAACGCCCATGTTGCGAGGGTGTCTTTTCTGGCTCGCTGTTTGCCTTGCTATCGAAACCTCAGGCGCTAAACCTGTACCAGACTCTTGTGCTACCATTGCAGGGAAGACATGGGTTCTCCCCAGGGAGGCACGCGACTGCATGTCCTCCTTCCCCTTGGACGCATCGATCAAGACAAATGTTCGTTGTACAATTATCATATGAATTACACTTACTTTATTCACTCTGCTATTGACCAATTTCCAGATTATTGAGGTCATCAACAAGACACTTGGATTTCATACCTCTGTGAATTACCAGATTCAAGCACCCCCCCCTTTTGATGAGGACGTCCATGAAGACCTTGTTGCAGATTTAGCCAGAATAAGCAAAGAAAGCTACTCCTCAGAGTTTGACTTCCATATTGATATCTATAGGTCCTTCAAACGTGTTAATGATGGGCATTGTGGCGTTTACAACTACTGTTACGACTGTGAGCAACCCACCATATGGTCCATATGCGATTGGCATCTCATTTTGTTTCTCAGCATTATATGTCACTTATATTCCACTTCCGTTGGTCATGTTGACGACAAGTGATGGCTCTCAGCATATTTATATTGCACCTGAAGCATTTAAAGTTGCGTCAAATGAATTCAAAGATGACATCGAGTTTTGGCAGCAAGCACTTCCAGGTCATCTAAAAAGCCAGCTCGCTTCGGTGTGTATGCTCCCCCCCAGTGATTTAAACTCTCGCTAACCTTGAACTTTTTTAATTTAGCTTTCTGGTGCGAAAGTACTTCGTATCAACGGGGTAGATCCCTTTGTCGCTGCGAACGAAAATGCCAAGATCACAGGCAGTTATCAGGCCTTCGGAACCCGCCAGAACTCGTATGAATTTTTGTTTTGCTTGGTCCTGGTATGAAACTTACGTGTGCCCCCAGTTTCTTTTCGAGTTACAGCCGTGGCGCAACTGGTTGGCAATACTCCATGGGGAACTTCGCTCTGCAGGCGCATCCACTCGTTGATGATGTCGAGCTTACTGTACAGCGTGAGAACAGCTCTATAATCGACGTGTTCAAGGTTTGCCCTTCACATACTATCTGACTTTTGACTTATCCCCTATTTTTACTATTCGTGTTTATATTCAATCACTAGCTTCCATATCGCTCAAGATTTGGATCAGCCTCAAAGAATTTCACCGATGCTGCATCATATCGAGCCAGCAACTGTTTGGCTACCAAGAGGACCAATGGAATCAACCTCTACGGCGATAGGGCCGGGGTCCAGACATACCAGCAATCCCCTCCACCTATCGCGTACTTCCAGCAGCAACCCTCAATTGATCAGGAAGACGCCCGGAAACAGCCTATTAACGTCATACTGGATAGTTTGCCACTCACAGATATTGACCTTCCAAAACATCTACAACCCAACATACCTGCATTAAATCAGAGTTACAGCGTTGCGCAGTTCTATATATTAAAGGATAATATTACCGGTGTCCTGGCTCTCGGGAGTTTCTCAGCGAAGAACTTTACTGCCTTTGGGACAAGTTTGTTAAATGGATTGCAGCAGCTGAAAACGGCAGGTGCAGAACGCTTGATTGTCGACGTGGTGGGAAATTTCACCTGAAACCCAATCATTCTTCAGCTAATCCTTACTCTATTCACAGACGAACAACGGTGGAGGTAATGCTTCATTTCTTCATTTCCTTGCCATATAATGTTTCGGAACATACTCCCAGGTTATATCTGTATTGCACATGTGCGTAAATTAGGTCGACAAGCATGCATTCCATCACTGAAGATTAACAAACCCAGTGGCTTCACCGCATTGTAAGTCCCCGATTATCATCGAAATCCAAAAGAGATCGACCTCGCACCACCTCACAGATCATTGGCCCAAAAAAATCCACAGAACCCCAGGCTGGTCTTGACTCCACCACACGGGCTGGTCCTCTGGCTCGTTTAATTGTCGAGAATATAGTTTCGGGTGGCGATCCCGAGGAGCTTTTGTCTTATAACCCCATTCAATGGACCAACGCTTCTCATCAACCCTTTCCCGTTGCCTCAGAGTGGTTGAAGCCGATTGATATAACAATTAATGGGCATGAGGACTCCTTTAGTCAAAGGAAGGTCTGAAGGTTTTCTTGAAGAACATTTCATAATTTACGGTTATAGGTTGGGCCAAGAATGTCAACCATTCAGATGGGACCCGCCAGAGGAGGGATTATTTGAACCAAGAAACATTTTGATAATTTCAAATGGGCGGTGAGTCTCACGAGTTTACCTCCCAATTCTGGTGCTGATACGAGCTCGTCGTCAGCTGTGCGAGCTCATGTTCCTTGTTTAGCGTAAGCAGGACGACAAGCGCAAAAATTGAACCATTGACCAACGACTTGCTTCTTCCAGATTACTATGTCGAAATCCGATGGCGTCAGAACCGTGGTTGTTGGAGGAAAGAACGGTGTTCGACAGGATTATTGCGGTACAGTTGGGGGACAATCAAGTGATTTCTCAGCTATCGACACGGAGATCAAGGTTATTTGAAGATTCGTTTGCCTTGGAATTGTGCATGAACTATTCTATTTTAGACAAGCATGCTTAAGAACCACCCACTTGCGCCCCCGGACTTGTATGTCATACCCCCCAAACTGCCTTGTGACATTCAATCAACTTTTGGTTTTAGTTTAACAAACAGCTTGCAAGGCATAACATGGAGACTCGGATATGGCATCGATGATCCCAATACCCCGGAAGGCAAGGTTTTATCTTATGCCTTTTTTTTGATGATCTCGAACACTTCTGAAATTAGAATGGCAAAGCCATCCAGCCGACATTAATTTTCCATTAAACTCAGATACGCACGTCATTCTTTATATTAATGCTCTCAAGGCTGACAACCAATGCAGAGTCAATAACCCTGTGGCCATTTGGGAAACTTTGGCACAACAAGAATTCAACAAATCAGAGATTTTCCGGGTACAACTGAGTTGAAATATATATTAACTCCTACTCAAGGTCATACAATATTACAATTGTGCAGTATACCCATGGTGATTGGGCAAAATCCTGATCAGTCATCTTCTTCAACATCACCAAATTCAAACATGCCAGCGCGATCGCGTTTGGCCTCCATCACAGAGCTTTCTAGTTTCTTGACAACTTGCGGATACGATGAGAGATATTTGCAGCCCTTTCGGTCAATCAACGCAAGGCCTTCACTGACAAGATCTGCATTGACGCATGCAAGGGGGTCTGAGGTCACTGAGGGGTTCGCGGGGTCAATGAGCCGAAGGTGAAGCAGTGTGCCCTCTCTGCAGTCGATGTTTGCAACTAATTTACGGCCCTCACAAATTGAACGGAACCGTTCAATGGCTTCGGCATGGTAGTCGGTGTCAGGACCTGCGAGTTTGACAAAGCTAGATATCATTTCAGTAGGTGCCATGAAGAAACGGGAATGAAAAATACCTACCTTAAGCGTGCATCATGTGCTTGTCCTGGAAGTGACTGGAATTTAGGATCAAGAGGGCGAATATTTGAGAATCCGACTATGTCTTGATTTCCATAATCAATGAAAGTAACTTCCGCTTCTTTCTTTATCGGAGAAGCCCTTCTAATTTTGGCTCGATACCAGGCTCCATCTGAGAATTTAGCAGATACAAGATCTCCTCCCTTCGGCACAAACCCTGGAGGTGATGAAATGGGAGAACGATGGTGGATCGAGAACTCTCGCATCAGTGTTTCGAGGGACGCTATTCCTGAATATAAGGTGTTTAAGAAAATATTTATGGGGTTTCCTCGTCATGCTCACCTTCGGTGTTGAGGATTTGAACAGAAAATGAGAATCCATTATTTGTTCTCACGTCGCTAACGATGACATCTAGATACTCCGACTTCAAAGGACCTGCCTCACTTTCATTCTTGGCTGCGATCTCAGCAGCCTTTGAAGCCTCTTCGTCATAGGTGCTCCAGATCTAAAATGAGATTTTAACCAAAACCCCAGATATACAAAGGTTGCAACAAACTTTACGTTTCGACTGCTTTGCCTCTTCCTGAAAGACGGGATTATGTACTTGCCTTGCAATATATGAGAGAACCCACCTCTGCTTCGTACAATTGGCGCGCCCAGGAAAGTCCATCTGCCGAGAATGTATGAACAGTTGCTAAGCCTTCTTTGACGAGAGTCAAAGCAGCGTTTTCGGATTTATTCAAAAATAGCGATCCGATAAAGCCACCAGATTTGTCGATGCTTTCCACCTCAAACTCAACATCTCGCTGCATATACCTCCGTGTCGCAAACTCGTAGGCTTCGCTTCCATAAGGCTCACTCTTTTCCGAAGCATTGCGCGCAGCTCTAGGTGCTCGAATGCCTGAGTGATCAAGGTAGAAATATTAGAGGCAGGAAGAAACTCATGGGGAGATACTAACCTGCAAGCACTAACGTCAGGGTTTGGTTGTCTTTAGGCAGGAATATCCTAATGAAATAACCCTTCAGTTGGACTGAAAAGATGCGGATTGATGACAGACTTGAAACGTGAGCCAGCAGCAACATAGTCAACAACGCCAGGGATTTTTCCAAGCCGCTTGAAACCGTTCAAAAATTGGGTAGCACGGGAACTGGTCTATCTTCCTCATGAGGCACATCTTAAAAAAACCAACATTGGCTAACCTCAGAAATATTGAGGGTTTGTTTGGGCGCTGGGATTTCTTTTCCAGAATGGATCCCTCGCAAGTCGGCCACTGCACTGGGACACAAAGAACAATGTTGGTTTTTAGTGTCTTATAAGTAAAACTGAAACCTACGCCTGTTCTGCGGCCATTAGCTTATCATAGTCTGGTGATCGATCTTCATCGTCGCGCTTATGACGAACGATGCTGGCAAGACCTTTTTCGATCAGTTGTTCGGCGATATTGCTGCGTCAGAATAATTAGTGAGTCAATTAACGACGGAACATCTGGTAACACTGACCCGCCGTGTCCTCCATAGCGAATAGTTGCGCAATCACGCTCCTCGAACTCGCCTTCCCGGGGACGCACAAAGTCAATGTGAACCTTAACGTGTTTACCGATAAGTTTCTTCCTAAGAAATTCTCGAGCCTCCTGTGCATAGAACGCTTGTCGGGGATCAGAGAGTCTAGGTTTGTGAGAACTGTGTGGACAATATGAGGTGTTATAAGACTTACTTTGGTCCTCGAGTTGAACTAAGTTGTAAGCGACGTTCGGCAGAAGTATCTTTTTCAACGACTGACACTTGGTCTCCACTCCAAACGCGAATGACAGTTGCATCAAATGTTTGCGATTGTCCGTTGGATACAGGACCATCAGATTTTCCGGCAGAGGCAGCAGAGGGAAGGTTAGCGTATAAACATAAACGCCTTTCCTTTGCAACCCTCTCTGCCGCACGAAGCCGTTCCATCCCACCACCACTGGCAAGCATGCCCGCATGCCAGTCGACCACGCGTGACAGCCCTGCTGCGACCAGATGCTCTGTGATGTTTCCAGAGGGGTGGATCACTTAGAAATATAATTCAGCAAAAGAAAAGATTTATGATGTTTTCGAGTCTGACCTGTTCCGATGTAAATGCTGGCTGTCGGCGGGGCCATCGCGTTGGCAGAGCTTTGGAAAGGCGTCGCAGTTGAATTTGGAAGAGATAATATTTGAACTTTTACTGGACGCTGCAGGAGTCGAGATTCTGTGAAGAATTTTGCCTTTGAACAAGTATGAGATAACATGCGCAAGAAAAAAAACAGTATGGTGATACCTCTTCGCCCCAGGGTTCAGAAGGTTCACCCTGCTTCGTAGAAGTTCGGGCGCTCCTCACGCCAGCCAGAGCAATGTTAATCATTTGATGCTCTCCGTCAGGCATGAGCAAACGGACGCGTAAGGTTGTACCATCCCTCACTTGTTCTACAAGCGCTAGATGAACAGCGTCAGAGCCCGCACAAGAACCGGGAGTCTATATCTCACCATCAATGGATTTCCCTTTCCATTCACTTACAAATGCCTGGGAGTCAGTGGGCATAGTGTGGTTTATAGCACGAGCCTGAGGCAAGGCAATCAGTAACAGATAAATTTTGGAACGCGAACACTGGACCTTTGGTCCATGGGGGTTCCAAATCCCCTTGCCTGCAGCCTTTGCCTCACTTTCAATATCCTTTCTTCTGTTATCCTCCTCTGACGGCTCGCGTTTGATTTCCTTTAATTTCGCCCAGCCATTTTTGAGAAGCTCCGAGGTAAGGTCTACCCCCCCAATTTCGGCATTTCCGAGATCGCGAGGGATATCATCGTTGCTCGGTAAAGAGTGAATTGAGGTGAATGAGATTTCCTTGCCGACTGCAAGTTGCCTAAGGAATTCACGAGACTCAAAAGCCCAGGGCTGTCACACGATCGTCAATGGTCATCCAACAATTAGCTGGAGAAGTGGGCATGAACTCACCTCATCCTCCCTAGTCGAGGTTCCGAGGCGAGGAGCGGATAAATCGGCCAGATGGAGCACTCTAGAAGTACCCTTTAGTCGCATCTCCCAAGTGAATTCAAGAATAAACCGCACCGTTCCTTAGGAGGTTGACCTTGAGGACCTGGGCGCCCACGCAAAATGAGAGAGTCGCCGGATATCACAGCTGTGATAGAGATATGGTGAATTTTCTTTTTTGATGATATAGAATTTCAGAATAAAAACATTTTACCACCTGACAAGCGTGAATTCAGGAAATTGACGAACGAAATAAAGATCGGTTGAAATACATACAGCTTTCATTGCCATTTGATAAGATGCAGATAGTTGAATGAATTAAAACAAAACAATGTAGACCAGGGGGAAATCTTGTCAGGAGTCGTAATTGCTGGCAACCTGTCGGAAGTCCTTGTCGTGTTCGCCAAATTTCGGTCACAAGACTGATGCCATCGCACACATGACACCCATCAGGTGTCGCGTCGCGTCGCGAAATTCGAATTGAGGATGAAAAAAAATTTTAAAAGCAATTCTAGAAATACATACAATAAGGTACAGTTGGGTTAAATTTGTCTAAGAAATCTAGTATATAATCATAGATTATCATAAACATTCATGAGGATGCTCCTCGAAGCCGTTGTAATT
>Ga0307509_10004192_pt1 | contig 21048 bp, 22 predicted proteins | sample 10_EM_MG_FD_202245 | JGI IMG/M metagenome (GOLD analysis project Ga0307509, IMG submission 202245) | Populus trichocarpa ectomycorrhiza microbial communities from riparian zone in the Pacific Northwest, United States - 10_EM | ecosystem: Host-associated > Plants > Roots > Unclassified | place... | reverse complement strand
TGACTCAGAGACAGTGGCGGAGCTGAAATCAAATCAAATAAACCAAATATAAATCAACTAAACATAGGAGATCCTGCACTGCCCGCTCCTGTGTACCGTTACCGGAACATGTACACATGTTACAGTTGGGAACATCTGGACCCAAAGGTTTTTGGTACTTTGGCAGGGTCAATGGTGGATAGAATAGAGGCAATTATTAAGGCTGATAGATGGTATACCAAATATTAATTTCTACTATGTATTTACATTTTTTCAATTCCTTTTTGGTTTTCATGATAGTGGGGTTGGTGGGGGAAGCTGTTGTCATTGCCGAAGTTTTTCGCCTGTTGATACCGCCGTTATTTTTGTCCCCCGACAATACTACAAGTATCAGGGCTCTCGATGGACTAACAGGGAAAATTGCGTAGCAACCAAGCAAACATCGTATATCTTTGGATGCGGCTGAATTCAGCGGTTGTGTACACTAGATAAACTCGTATTTAAAGAGGAAAGAGGGTAGCGAGAGAGCATCATCAACCGCACCCCCCTTTCCATCAATCTTCATCGTTTCTTCCTTGATTTTTATCTTGTTTGATCCCAGCTGTGGAATCGTGATAAGTGAACCGAATTTGCCTCCCTTCTAATGTTCCTATTTCGCACCAAAGGAACGCCGGGAGTTAGAGAACCTCCGACAGTACTGTACGCAGACTTGACCTTGGGAATTATCGAGAGAGTAATAATATTTGGACGTGAATTAGAAATTGGTATGGCGTCAAATTGGTATCCATGTTGCGACCATGGCTCCCTTCTGTCACCCCGGCCCAATATCAAACCTGCCCAACCACTCGAGTACCGTACCGGTTAAAAACGAGCCTATTCTCAAATCTCCGCAAATGGGGAGCATCATAGCACATCACTCGATGGATAATTCCTAAATTCATGATGAGCCGCATACTTGGCACAAGCTTGTCCGGAAAGTGCAGGTCTCGCCACCCCTTGGGATCCGAATGCTTCCAGTTCCCCAATAACTGACCCGCCCATCACCCTAGTCCATACCGAAAAACCCGGTCATGTCCCGAGCTTCCTCTCTGTGTTAGACGGCACGCTTAGCGCCCACTCGAGCAGCCACATGCAGAATGGAATCCTCGAGTAAAACAGCACATAATTTTTGGATGGTAATTAATGGATTCATGGGTGAATTAGATGTTGAAAAAGGGTTTGAACTGTACTGCCAGTATCAATTTCTCAAATTTTTACTGTTTAGGAGTGTATCACAAAAAAATTATGGAATCCTATCTGTAACGTTCAATAAGGCTGGTACGGTACTGGTACTGCTGGTAGTGCTTCTAGCGCAGGCAATCCTCTAGCGTTTGAGCAACCCACATGGGATCCCGTGATTGGAATAACGAGGGCGCAAGGCTTTGGGGGACGACCCCGCTTTCACCCAATTTCCAGTAATTGCGCTAACAGACCTCAAATTGATCAACCCCGACTCTTGACAACATTCAAAACGGTTAAAAGTCGAAAAATGTTCCCCACGTTCAGCAATAATCGTAACTCTATCAACATCGCAAATAGTTTCAACAACACGACCCCCAATGATAATTCTCAAATACTTGAGTGGCTGTCTCCATTAGAGCCTCGGGTACGGCATCGAGACATCGCCGCCCAGCGGCTGGACGGTATCGGAGCCTGGCTGCTGGAAACTGAGGAATTTAGGCGCTGGCATAATGCTAGTAGGGAGGGTGAATCTGCTTATGCGACCTTATTCTGCGATGGCGATCCGGGAGTGGGAAAGAGCTACATTGTGTAAGAGGACGTATCCATGGCGGAAATTAAAGGATGGTATTGCTGATAGGTTTGCGATAAAAGTTCGCTAGTTATAGACAAGTTGTGTGACGAGTCCGCGGAGGAAGATACTGCCGTTGCGTGCTTTTACTTCGACTTTGCCGCGAGGAATGAGCAGTCACCCGCAAATGTTCTCGGCTCCCTACTACGACAACTTGTTAGCGGACTGGAGGAAATTCCCGAAGTAGTACTCCAGTGCTTCCGGAAAGAGAAAAGGGTTATCGGTGGTAGAGGACTACAGGTCTCGGGAATTTTAAGCATGTTCCAGAGCATCACAGCCACGAAACGCACGTTTATATGCGTTGACGCACTCGATGAATGTGTGCCCGAGCATCTAACTGTGGTTCTTGAATCATTGGCACAGATTCTCCAGGGGTCGCCGAGCACCCGCATATTTATGACCGGAAGACCACATGTGCGGAGTGAGGTGGGGAGGAGATTGGAAGGAGCAGCAACTTTTGTATTTGTACGAACTACGGAAGATGGGGTCCTTAGATTTCTGCGCGAGAAACTTAGGAAGGACAGACTCCCAAATATGATGAGCAGCACATTGGAGCGAGAGATTATGCAGGGCATTCCCGCAATAAGTTCTGAAACGTATGTAGGAGCGAGGGCAAGGGGAATGCCACTTTAGATTAATGGCTGACATGTCCGAATCTAGATTCCTACTGGCTTCACTTCATATCGATGCGATCCTGAGAGGTGCCACGGTTGCTCGGCGGAGAAAAGCACTTGAGTCGATAAAGGATGGAGGAGGGTTAGAGGGTGCATATGGTGCGACGCTAGAAAGGATAAAGACCCAAGACGAGGAAAATGCGAGACTTGCGATGGTCGCTCTCACATGGGTCTGCCATTCGGAACGGCCGTTACAGGTGGATGAGCTATGTAATGCGCTCGCAGTGGAGAGAGGATCAACAGATTTCGATCCCGAAAATATCCCTTCGATAGCTACATTGCTGCATTTTTGTCAAGGCTTAATCACGGTCGACGAGGAATCTTCGACTGTACGGTTAATCCACTATACCGTCCAAGAGTACCTCAATAATGACGCCAGCCTCTTCAGTAAACCCCACTCAATACTCGCAGAAACTTGCTTAACCTATTTGAACTCACCACGAGTCAAAAATCTCCCATCCCACTCTCACCCAGATCATCAAAGCGTGCCATTCCTTAAATATTCTTCAAGATACTGGGGAACACATGCGAGAAGAGAGCTCTCAGACCATGTGAGGACCCTTGCGCTGGAACTCTTAGGCCAGTACGAAGGTCATGTGTCCGCTGTATCGCTTTTAAGGCAGGAAATGCCATCCAGTCGTATCGGAGACATCAGCATTTCTTCACTCTTCTCTGGTCTACACTGTGCATCGTTCTTCGGGATTGTTGAACTGGTCACTGCAGTTATAAATGCTGGAGGCTGCGGGATCAATCAACAAGATTGCACAGGTAGCACACCACTTTCGTGGGTGGCGAGGAATGGACATGTGGAAGTGGCGAAACTACTGCTAGTAGAGAAAGACGTTGACCCCAATCTCCCTGATGCGGATGATCGAACCCCACTCGGGGGTGCTGCTCGCGAGGGACATGAAGGTGTTGTTAAATTACTGCTAGAACGGGAAGATGTTGATCCCAATCGCCCCGATAAGTTCCAGGAAACACCGCTCGGGTGGGCTGCTGTCAGAGGACATGAAGGAGTGGTCAAGCTACTGCTGAGACGGGAAGATGTCGACCCCAATCGCCCGGGTGATCAGGGTGGAACACCTCTCTGGTGGACTGCTCACCAGGGACATGAAGGGGTCGTTAAATTACTACTAGAACGGGAAGATGTCGACCCCAATTTCCCGGGTGCTCAGGGCGGAACACCGCTCTTCTGGGCTGCTCGCGAGGGACACGAAGGGGTGGTCAAATTACTACTGGAACGGGAAGATATCGACCTCAATCACTCAAATCAATACGGGCAACCCCCACTCGGGACAGCTGCTTTCAATGGACGTGAAGAAGTAGTCAAGCTACTGCTGGCGCGGGAAGATGTCGACCCTAATCGCCCCGGCGAGCATGGTAGAACACCACTCTCGTGGGCTGCTGCTGAGGGACATGAAGAAGTAGTCAAATTACTGCTAGAACGGGAAGGTGTCGTCCCCAATCGCCCAGATAACTATGAGGGAGCACCACTTGAGTGTGCTGCTTTCAAGGGACATGAAGGAGTAGTCAAGTTGCTTTTAGGGCGAAAGGATGTCGACCCTGACCGCCCGGGCGAGCATGGTAGAACACCACTTGGATGGGCCGCTCGCAAGGGGCACGAAGGGGTGGTCAAGCTATTGCTCGAACGGGAAGGCGTCGACCCCGACCGGCCCGATAAGCTGGGCGATACACCGCTCTCTCACGCTACTCGCCGGGGACATGGAGGAGTAGTGCAGCTACTACAAGCCCAGAAGTCTGCCGAAACTACGGACCCTCAGCGTCTACATCCGCTGTGAAAAGCCTAACCCGAGGTAAACCCCGCGCAGTCAACTGATTCTGCTCAAACACTATGAGATTCTTCTTTTCCCACCCCACGCCCCGCTCAGTCTTGGGGCGCCTGGTGTACACTATTACCGTCATCATCATCCCCGCCTTCCCCTCTAATTCCCCTTGCGTTAGTCCTATAACACGATCTTGAAATTCTCCACCATCGATCGGCGGAAATCCCATATGGATGTTGACATTACCCCCCCCAACTTCCCTATATTTGTTGACAATTGTGAACGAGGACTCCCGAGTTTCCGTACGTTGTGTTTGGCATCCACCAATTGAGTACTATTTCAGTTCTTAACTTGGGTCCTTTATCTTGGTTACCTTTCCCCAGTCCAATAGATAGTCCCTTGTTTCAAACCTCCTTTCCTCCCCCACCTTTCTTCGTGTATCTGTTTCCTTCTTGTTTTTCCTTGCTAGCGATAAATAGATAAACGGTTAGACAGATCAACTATATATAGACTTCTCTTTCCGATACATAGGGCTCCTGCGGGCCCCTGGAACTGTCTCAAGCAATATAATCGACCCTAGACATTGTGGTTTCGTGACATCATTCCCAATATCAATCAGGGCTCGAATCACCCATCCACACCCAGCAAATAATTTACCTGCCATGCTATAGAACCACTTCCGAATTCCTACCAAGATAGATATGTTGGATTGAACCTACTTTACCCACCAGCCAAATGTCTCTCCTACCACGCCGTGCTCAAGCAGAAGCATTAAATTAGCGCTAGGGCAGCAACCTGATGAACTGCGATTACACGCCAGCCTCTCACACCCACCACTCCACATTCCCCGGAAATTCGAGTTGCGTAGAAAACCAGGATCATCTGGACCGATACAAGTACACCCCAACAGGAACCTAGGATACCCGGCTTTGCGAAGGTATTCCTGAGGGGGGTTCGAAAAATACGGCTCTATGAGAAATCCACAGAGTTCAGATAAAGGCGTTGGATATTGGTAGATGAATGGAAAGTGGAGTAGCGGCGGTTGTGAGGTTGCCACAATATCGCCTTTAAAGTTGTGTATGCCCAGCAGCCGTGGCTAGAACGAAGACTGCGATGTCGCTGTTGCGGTATGTTGGGATAGCGGTAAACTGCCGTCATCGCACAGTCGAGCCCTAAATTATTAGCCCATCATACCCCAATACCTCATACCGGTAGCTGATGCCAATACTTACCCACCAATTCTACCTCTGTCAAATCGCCCCCGGAGGACTGTATCAACTTTCTACTACCCCGGCCAATAGGCCTTAATGCAGTTAGCGATGGCCCGTCGTAGGGTCCTGGACTATATCGACCCGTATTTTCCCACCAGCTGTGGTACCAGCAGAAATAAGTTAGGCCAGAGGTTCATAATCCTCCCTCTTTGACACTCCCGGTAAAATTCCAATGGACTAATCCGCGGGCCCGGTGTCCCTGACCAAGGGAACAAGGTATCGTTAGCAAATCGGGAAAGTAGATAGGAATATGGTCAAATAGAACCGGAAATAGCCCTGCGACACCACAATACTCCCCTTCCTATTATAAGTGAATGCTGTCGAAAAAACGGCCTTAAAAACCCGGCATTTACGGCACGAAATGCTTATCCAACTTGTTTACCCTAGCGCAAGGTTCTGACAGGTGCGACCAGTCCAGTCCTCCAGCAAAGGCAACCTAGGTTATCAGGGGATTTCACTTATGGTATTGGTCCTCGCTTGCTCTGGCAGAGCACCTTCTACCAGAGATAAATTATCACATGGCCTAACGTGATAGCCCATGCTAAGACTCCATCGAACTTGGCAACGCCAGTACACAGGTGACAGGTCTGTGAACTCTTTAGGAGAGTAGTAGGTTTTAAGACCTAGAATATCGGTCAATTCATTTATTGTTCCTAGTCGAGTGATATAAGCTTCTGTATACGGAGCCCTTGATGCTAGACTTCGATTCTATGGGAGACTCCGTTACTGCTCATAATTCGGACTCTGTAAATCTGGCAATCCCTTCCACCGGCACATTCATTGATAGTAAAAACCAACTCAGAGAACCTCCGAAGGCCTTGTGGATAGTGTCCTATCACACAAGTCTACCCTACAATATTCACCACGGCAAATGTGAAAAGGGATCAGCAAAGTGTTGAAAAATTTCTATATTCTCTTGACCTGCGCCACTCGCTCTTTTGGCTAAAGGCTTGGTTGGGGGAGGTTTGTAGTGGCCCGTCAAGAGAGTACAACGTGTGGGATATAAAGTGTCTGCTACTATCATGGGAAAGATAAAATCGATTTGTCACACCCTGGTGGTGGTGGTGGTGGTGGTGGTTGGAACCATGGGCATCTGTGATTAAGTACACGGCATTGTATGTATTTTGTAGTGAAATGCGGTACATATGGAAGAGGGAAAACAAAAACTAAATTGCCAAACGTGCCCACGAGCAGACTTAGATTTTCTCACATACATACACTACGGAGGGTTCAAAAATGCCAAAAAAAAACATTAAAAAAGATATCAGATTGATAGGGACAAATTACTTTACTAATCCACCTAATGACAGTTATCCCCCTCTCAATCTATCCCATCACTAGTCTTCTCTCCTCCGCGTCGCCCAACCTCTGTGATACACGCCTCAGTGCCCTGCCCTTAGCACCCTACACCTTATCCGGTTGTCGAATCCATTTTTCCACAGTTCCTCCAGCAGCACGCTCGGTCCACTAAGCTTGCCTGGGGAGCATCGCCACTACGAGTAAACACCCAACCCTCAAAAAGTCTAGCTTCCGCAGTCCATGCGTCCTGCCCTTTTTCCGGCCTACCACGAGGGAGATCCCTCTAGGCATGTGGTTCGAGATCAGCCCCTTCCTCGCTCTCTCCAGATGACAGGTAGGCTCTACAAGTAATTAGCTAGCCCTGCGGGTACCTTCTGGGGATTGCTGATCTGTACGATAGAGGAAAGCGAGGGGTTGCTGTCATGCTCCTAAACAGCATTATTTCCCTACCCTAGTGCCCGAGACGTATGTCCCGGGATCTCCGGTCTGTAATTCAATAAGCAGCGGAGTAGGGAAATGGATGGTAGAGGGCCTCCCCGGGGATCGAATGGGGATGCGGAGGTTAATGCTCCCCTGTTGGAACCGCTGTTAGCGCTAGAGGCCAGGGATCCGAGAGCGGCTGCAGCTCTGAACTCCTCGCAATAGGCGGAGCCGGGAAGTAAGGCCATCGTTGCTAATGATGACTCTGACTACCGTATCTCTCCTACATCTTTTCCACAGACCTACGTCTTTGGTGCATCAATATTCATTGCACCCCTACCGGTACCACTATTAGGGTCTGTTTGGCAAGCAAAGGACTGTTCAGCCTTGCGACCGTTTCTGCTGCGGAAATGGCCTTCTCATCATCTTTGAAACGGTGGGGCCGATGATTTGTATAGGGGAACTGAACGGAACTGTTGTATCCAAACAGACCCTTACTTATTGGTGTCCCCCGCAACCCTTACTCGAATATTACTAAGTTAAGTTCTCACGTGCAGAAGGACATCCCGCAAATGCCTCTAGTCCTCGAATAGACTTGTGGCCTATCATCACTACTCGAGTAGTAGCCATACCAAAATGCCCGTCAATGCGTTAAGCTTCCTCAATACCGGGCGACCTTGCTTGGCGCCCACTTGAGCAGCATCGAGATGAGGAATCTTTGGAGTATAATGGCCACAATTTGTGAATAATAATCTATGGCTTCACGGCTAGATATTGAGTTTCCAGCTGTGGTACCTGTATCCCCTCAAATTTATACTTCTTTGGAGTCTATCGAAAAAAATGCAGAGTGTGCTACCAGTATGGTTCAATAAGGCTGCTACGGTGCTGTACGGTACTAGCACATGCGAACCTGGCAACTGCTCCTGATACAAGCACAGGCACAGTACTGGAAGTAAAAGTGCTCCTCAAGCCTTTGTGTAACAGATTATAGATGCGATTGGTCCGTTCTCACTTAACATAGGCGCAAGGCTTCACCATCGACCCCGCTTTTTCTCCATTCCACAAAATTGCCTTCACGGACTCCAAGTCAATCAGCACCTCGCTCTCAACATCCGGGGCGGCGAAAATCGAAAAATGTCACAAGCTTTTAGTAATATCCATAACGCTTTCAACATCACAAACAGCTTTAACACTACCCCCGATGATAGGTCCGAAATACTGGAGTGGCTATCTCCATTGGAGCCACGGATACGCCATCGAGACATCGGATCCCAGCGGGTGGACAGTATAGGAGCCTGGCTTCTAGAATCCACGAAATTCAGGCGCTGGCATACCGGTAGTGTGGAGGATGGAGCCTATCATCCAACATTGTTCTGCGACGGCAACCCGGGAGTGGGAAAGAGCTATATCGTGTAAGAAATCATGTATCATTGCGGAGAATCAAAGGATGGTATTACTGACTGGTTGCAATGACAGTTCACTGGTTGTGGACAGGCTGTGCGATGAGTCCGTCGAGGGAGATACTGGCGTTGCGTGCTTCTACTTCGACTATGCTGCCCGGAGTGAGCAGTCACCGGTAAATATGCTCGGCTCCCTACTGAGACAGCTTATCAGTAGACCTGGAGAAATTCCGGAAGCTGTAACGCAAGGCTTTCGAAAAGAGAAAACGGTTATCGGGGGTAGAGGGCTACAAGTTTCAGGAATTCTGAACATGTTCCAGGCCATCGCAGGGACAAGGCGCACATTTATATGTGTCGACGCGCTTGACGAATGTGTGCCGGAGCATCGAATGGTGGTCCTTGAATCATTAGGGCATATTCTGCAAGGGTCCCAGTATACTCGCATATTTATAACGGGAAGGCCACATGTCCGGAGCGAGGTGGAGAGGGGATTAGGTGGAGTAGTGGCTTTCGTATATATACAGACTACAGAAGATGGGGTCCTTCGATTTCTGCGCGAGAAAATTAGGAAGGATACTGCCCCAAATACAATGAGCAGCAAGTTGGAGGGAGATATCATGGAGAGCATCCCCGCAATAAGCTCGGAAACGTAAGTGGGAACAAGGGCAAGAGAATAGCTACCATGGGTCGACCGCTGACATATTGAAATATAGATTCCTACTAGCTTCACTCCATATCGAGGCAATTCTGAGGGGTACAACTATTGCTCGGCGGAGAAAAACACTCAAGTCAATAAAAGATGGAGCGGGGTTAGGGGATGCATACGACGTGACTCTAGACCGGATAACGGCCCAGGGCGAGGAAAAGACGAAACTTGCGATAGCCACTCTCACTTGGGTCTGTCATTCGGAACGGCCGTTACAGGTGGATGAATTGTGCCATGCACTGGCTGTGGAGATAGGGGAAACCGATTTCGATCCCGAAAATGTCCCCCCGATAGGTACATTGTTAGACTGTTGCCAAGGATTCATCACCGTGGATAAGGAAGCCTCGACCGTGCGACTAATTCACTATACTGTCCAAGAATATCTTTCTAGCCATCCAGGTCTCTTCAGTAAACCTCACTCGGTACTTGCTGAAACCTGCTTAACCTATCTAAACTCGCCACATGTCAAGAACCTTGCATTCCACCCTCATCCAGATCATCAAAGCATGCCATTCCTAAAATATGCTTCAAGATACTGGGGAACACATGCGAGAAGAGAGCTCTCAGACCATGCGAGGACCCTTGCGCTAGAGCTCTTGGGGCAGTACGAAGGTCACGTGTCCGCTGTATCGCTTTTAAGGCAGGAAATGCCACCCAGTCGTACCGAAGACATCAGTACTTCTTCACTCTTCTCTGGCCTACACTGTGCATCCTTCTTCGGGATTCTTGACCTCGTGACTGCAGTTATAAATGCTGAAGGTTGTCAAATCAATCAACAAGATTGCACAGGTAGCACACCACTTGCGTGGGCGGCGAGAAATGGACATGTGGAAGTGGCGAAACTCCTACTCGAAGGGAAAGACGTCGACCCCAATCTCCTAGATGCGGATGATCTAACCCCACTCGGGATTGCGGCTCTCGAGGGACATGAAGGTGTGGTCAAGTTACTGCTAGAACGGGAGGATGTCGACCCTGATCGCCCAGATAAGCACTCGGGAACACCACTCGGGTGGGCTGCTGTCAAGGGACATGAACGAGTGGTCAAATTACTGCTCGGGCGGGAAGATGTCGACCTCAATCTCCCTGGTTATCACGGTGGAACACCACTCTGGTGGGCTGCTAGCGAGGGACATGAAGGGGTTGTCAAGTTACTACTAGAACGGGAGGATGTCGACCCTGATCGCCCGGGCAAGTATGGTAGCACACCACTTGGGCGGGCTGCTTTCGGGGGACATGAAGGGGTAGTTAAATTGCTGTTAGGACGGGAAGGTATCGACCCCAATCACCCGAATCAGTATGGGCAACCCCCACTCGGGACTGCTGCTTCCAAGGGACATGAAGGACTAGTCAAGATACTACTGGGACGAGATGATATCGACCCCAATCGCCCCGGCGAGTATGGTAGCACACCACTTGGGTGGGCTGCTTTCGGGGGACATGAAGGGGTAGCTAAATTGCTGTTAGAACGGGAAGGTATCAACCCCAATCACCCGAACCGGCATGGGCAATCCCCACTCGGGACAGCTGCTTCCAAGGGATATGAAGGAGTAGTCAAGATACTACTGGGGCGAGAAGATGTCGACCCTGATCACCCGGGCGAGCATGGTATAACACCACTTGGGTGGGCTGCTCTCAAGGGACATGAAGGGGTCGTCAAACTATTACTCGAACAGGAAGGTGTCGACCCCGACCAACCCGACAAACAGGGCGATACACCACTCTCTCACGCTACTCGCTGGGGACATGGAGGAGTAGTGCAGCTTCTGCAAACCCAGAAGTCTGCCAAAAATACGGACCCTCGGTGTCCTCATCCACTCTGAAAGACCTAAGCCGAAGAATAACCCTGGGCAGTCAACCGATTCCGTCCAAGTCGTGTGAGATTCTTCCTTTTCGAGCCCGCGCCCCACCCGGTCTCGGGAAGCCTAGTATACACTATTGCAGCCATCGTCATCCCCGCTTTCCCCTCCCATACCCTTTGCGTCAGTCCTATAACGTGGTCTTGAAATTCCCCCCCATCACAGTTGGCGAAAATTCCACATGTTGATATACTATTCCCCAATCTCCTAATATTTGTTAACTTTTATGAACGAAAACTCCGGAGTTTCTGTATACTTTGTTTGGCATACACCAATTGAGTATTTCTTAACTTGGGTCGTTTATCTTGGTTACCTTTCCCTCGTCCAATAGATGATCTCGTTGCAAACCTCCTTATTTTCCCACCTTTCTTCATGTGTCTATCTCCTCCTTGTTTTTCCTTGCTAGCGATAAATGGATAGACGTCCAGATAGATCGACTACACATAGACTTCTCTTCCTGATACATAAGGCTCCTGCAGGACCCTAGAGCCATCTTAGGCAATATAATTGACCCCAGGCATTATGATTTCATGACATGATTCCCAATATCAATGAGGGAATCACCTATTCACATCCCACAAATAATATAGCTGCCATGCTATAGAACCACTTCCGAATTACTACCAAGATAGATATGTTGGATCAAACCCACTTTACCCACCAGCCAACTTTCGCTCCTGCCACGCGGCTCTTAAGCACAAGCATTAAATTAGCGGGAACGCAGTAACCTGATGAACTGCGATTACACGCCAGCCTCTCAAACCCACCACTCCAGGTTCACCGGAAATTCGAGTTGCGTAAAAACCAGGATCATCCGGACCGATACAAGTACACTCCAACAGGAACCTAGGATACCCGGCTTTGCGAAGGTATTCCTGAGGGGAATTCGAAAAAATACAGCACTATGAGCAATCCGCAGAGTTTAGATCCAGGTATTCGCTATTGGCAAATCAATGGAAAGTGGAGTAGGGGGGATTGTGAGATCGCTACAATATAGCCTTTAAAGTTGTGTATACCCCGCAGCAGTGGCTAGAACGACGACTGCAATGTCGCTGTTGCGGTATGTTGGGATAGCCGTAAACCGCAGGCATCGCACGGTTAGGCCCTAAATTCTTAGCCTATCATACCACAATACCTCATACCGGTAGCTGATGCCCGTACCTACCCGCCAATTCCACCTCTGTCAAATAGCCCCCGGAGGACTGTATCAATTTTCTACTACCCCGGCCAATAGGCCTTAATACAGTTAGCGATAACCCCTCGTAGGGTCCTGTACTATCTGGACCTGTATTGTCCCACTCGCTGTGATGCCAGCAGGAATAGGCTAGAAGTCTATAATCCTCCCGCTTTGACACCCCCGGTAAAATTCCAATTGGCTAATCCACCCGTTTTCCCTGACTAAGGGAAGAAGGTAAGGAAATCGGGGAAGTAGATAGGAATAAGCTCAAATGGAAACGGAAATAGGTCTGCGATACCATAATACTCCCCTTCCTATTATAAGTGAATGTTGTAGAAAAATTGCCTTACAGAACAGGCATTTACGGCACGAATGCTTGTCCAACTTGTTTACCCTAGCGCACAGTTTTGACAGGTGCGACTAGTCCAGTCCTCCAGCAAAGGCAAGTCAGGCTATCGGCGAACTTCTCTACGGTATTGTTTCTCGCTTGCTCTTTGAGAGCACTTTCTACCAGAGATAAATTATCATATTATAGCATAACATGATAGCCCATGGTAAGACAGCCTCGATCTCGGTATTACCAGTACACAGGTCTAGTACCAGAGGGAAGGAACTCTTGAGGAGAATAGTGGGTTTAAGACCTAGCTTATCTGCTAATTCATTCATTGTTCCTGGTCGAGTGATAAATTGTGAAGTGAAGGTGAAGATTCCAGCAGCCAAAAGAACAGTTTAGCGTATTGCTATTTCTTCCTTTTAAGCGGTTATGGGTTCCTTTACTTAATGGAGTGAGTGCGCCGAGGTATGTGCTGACTGCAGTAAATTTCTGGGATGTAATGAGGGCCCCCTTGAGGGCCTAGTTTTTTGTTCGTTCTGACTGAATTGGATTTAGACTACATGATTGAGAATAGTATCTGTCCTTTGGTAAAACTGGTAAGTCTGAGCATTTGTAATGAAACTGAGAACCAGAAGGACACTTGGAGGCCGAATGTAGAGACGGTGAGTTTTACCGGAGAAATTCATGCCTGAAGTTAGTTATTTAGCATCAAGTGGGATCATAGAAAATGGAGAACGAAGAGACCAGATGTGTGGGAATTTGTATGAGGATCTTTCATGTTTTGAACAGCTAAAAGATTCATAGAAAGTTACGTCCTAAAACTACTACACACTAGAGAAGTGCAACGAAGGAACTACCGTGAGGAATGAAACCGCACCCTTTCTGCAGGAAATTAGGTGGAGACTTATGAATTCCCTTAACCCATCTGTTTTTTGGCTGGACCGCGATTGTAGGTTTAATGCATGAGGGAAACGCCATAGAGTTTGTGTTGTCAGCCAGCTCTTGTAGAGCGAGTTCACCATCTAGTAAGGCTCTCCTAATACTCATATAAAATTTGCAGCTAGGTGCCATGGTCCCGAATGCTCGTGGGCCCACAATCCGGGGCACTTTCGTGGCGCAACACATGCTCCCGGCAGCACAAGCCGTGGGCAACCCTCAGCCCCATTTTACCCTAAAAATATGCATTTTCAGTTCCCAAAATCTCAGCCTCGTTGATTGCGAGAAAATCTCAAAATCTGCCAGAATCTAGAGTGATCTAGATACTCCCATAAATGGCAAGACTTGTTTGTTAATGCCTACGGTGTAATACCTGGGAGAAAAATTGTGGGCAAAGGTACCTCTGATTATATGAGCCTCCCATACAAAAGGTCCATTGCCACAGTGCCCAATCTGGGTCCCGGGCTCTCTACCCTCATGAGTGGAGTAGGAAATTTCTCATATCATAATTTCTATCTAGAAAGGCTAGGGGATTCCGTACACTGTGGCATTGGTTTTGCAAATTCTATGTTGCTTGCAGAGTTGTGGGTACTTAAAATCAGCCATTTCTGGTTTAAAATAGGGGGGATGCCGACAACTTTCGTCGCCAGGACCCTACAGTACAGTACTGGGGGTAAGGGTGAAGTATTGGGACAAGTAGGGGTAGCAGAGGCCTGAGCATATACTTTGGAAGGAGTATCAAAGAACCAAAAAGTAATATAACCACCAATTTGAGTAACTCCATTACCCCCTGCTTGTCCCAATATTTTCCCCTTCACCCAAGTACCATACAGTAACTTTGTGGCTTAGCCCAGTGGTTTTGTGGCTTCATAACATTCCCAGTCTAGCTTATAATACAATAGCATTTCACCCATCAACTTCTGCAACTTGCTTATTGGCCAATACCCGCAATTATTACCTTGAAAACAGGCTTGGACACCATGTCCTTCTTTTACTTGCGCTTTTATCCCACCAAGTAACCGCCTGAGCTCTGCTCTCTCTCTCTGTTCGTTTTCTCGCATTCTGAGCCAGCGACCATCTCCACAAGTTATCATACTAGCTCGCGGAGTTACTTTGGGCTGCATGGGGCACTCTTTACTAGTAGAGTGTCTCCCTGTTGTGAGCCTGAGAGCATTTTGGAGTTGTGGCGTCTAACCACACCTTGGCACGAGTAGGTATCTCATTCCTAGGTTTGAGCGGACTTACGAGTAAATACAGTGTATCGTCCTCCTTCCTGCCTCGATACCATCCCCTGGTCTATGTGCAAATTCCGCAGCTTTTTAGCCTAGTTAATAGCATAGGTTAGCTTCAGATCTTTACCAAGGATAGTTATAGCCATAGAGTTGTTGCTGCAACTTGACCAGCAGAATAGGTTTCCGCGATTACGAGTACAGACGAAGGGATAGGGTTAAGGTCTTCCCCTGCTACGCATCGTCCGTCGCTACAGCCTCCAGTGGGAAAAATGGGGAAACGGGGATGGGGCTTCCGAGGTTCCGATTGGCGCTTTCGTTGTACTGAGCCAATTGAACAACCGTGCTCCTGACCTCTCATTCCCACATTTTCCGATTTTCCTGCAGCGGGCTATATGAGTACTACATGTAGTATAATAATACTAGTACACAAGACAGCCCTACCCGTGAGGGCTGCTCCGGGGGAGGGAGATCCCTTGGTAAGGTCTTAGCAGTTTCGCTAACACCTTGCATTACAAGCTTGCGCTCCTCGAGGTACCGCCCCAGACCCCCGAAGTCGGTGGGTGAGTTTTGTTATCATGCATAATTTGGACTCGGTAGGTTTGGCGATGCCTTTCACCAGCATGTCCATTGCTGCTAAAGACGATCCTAAAATACTTCCGAAGACTTTGCTGGTGGCTGTACCGCACGCATCCGCCCTACCATACTCACTACGTGGAATGGGGAAAGGGGGTCAGCTAAAGTGTTAGAAATTGTCTGTGTTCTCTTTACCGGGTTTATTTGATGGCTAAGAGCTCGGTTGAGGGAGATTTGTGGCGGCCTATCGTGGTAGCGCAGTGGTTAGAAATAAAATTGTTTGCTGGTATAATGGGCAAGATGAAATAGGTTTGTCGCACGATACGGTAGTGGTAGTGATTGGAATCATGAGTTATTTGCGAATGCACCTGACGTTGTACATTTTTGGTAGAGAAATGATGTACACATAAAAGAGGAGAAAGAACGATGAAAGCAGAAAAAAGAGAATTTTCCAAACAGGCTGATGAAGGCACTCATACTTTGCTAAATAAAATTTAAAAAAGATACCAGATTCATGGGGACAGATTACTTCGCTAATTCCCCCTAGGTGCGATATCTCTCCCTCCCAACCTATGATATCTCATCAACAGTCCTCTTACCTCTGCGCCGCCTAATCTCTACGATATAAGTAGTGGGGCGGGAAAATGGATGGAAGATGGTCTCGATGGGGATTGAATGGGGATGCCGAGGTTAACGTCGCTCGGCTGAAACTGCTTCAGGTGCCAGGGGTAGGGGACCTGAGGGCGGCCACAACTGTGGGGCTTCCCGAACTCCGAACTCCTCGCGACAGAAGAAGAAAGTAAGTGGGGCAGTTGTTGTCGGTGGTGATGTGAAAGACTCTGATTACTGCGTTTGTCCTATGTATTCCGTAGAGCCAGGTATCTAGCGCATCAATATTCCTTGTCCCCTACTCGAGTACCGTCAGCCAAATCACTTTCCACCTAATACTAAATACTGTTGACGATACCGGTAGCCCACCCACGATGACAGCGGACCGTATCGTCTCACTTTCTATGACGCCGGGTGGCGTGGGTCTGAAGTCTGTAATCCCCCACTTTGATTGACATATCTTCGATAGCGCCGCCGGTAGAGTTCCAATTGGCTAGCCCCCGAGCCCGTTGTCCCCGACCAAGGGAAGAAAGTAGAAAACTTGGAAAGCGCATGGGAATAACCACAAGGTAGTCCTCGAGCCTTTGTGTAACAAATTTCGAATCTACTGATTGGTCCGTCCTCGGTTAACATAGGCGCAAGGCTTCTCTGCCAACCCCTATTTTCCACATAATTGCCTTCACGGACCCCAAGTTAATCAACACCTCGCTCCCAACAACATCTAGAGCGGCAAAAATCGAGAAAAATGTCACAAGCTTTCAGCAATATCCAAAATGCTTTCAACATCACAAATAGCTTTAACACTACCCCTGATGATGAGTCTAAAATAATGGCCTGGCTGTCTCCATTAGAGCCATGGATACGGCATCGAGACATCGGAGCCCAGAGAGCAGACGGCATAGGAGCCTGGCTGCTGGAAACCGAGGAATTCAGACGCTGGCGCTACGGTGGTAGGGAGGATGAATCTTATCACCCGACCTTATTCTGCGACGGCAATCCGGGAGTGGGAAAGACCTATATCGTGTAAGAGCGCGTGTATCATTATCGGAAATTAAAGAACACTATTGCTGACAGGTTGTGATAACAGTTCGCTAGTTATAGACAAGTTGTGTGATGAGTCCGCGGAGGAAGGTACTGCCGTTGCTTGCTTTTACTTCGACTTTGCTGCTCGGAATGAGCAGACGCCCGTAAATATGCTCGGATCCCTACTACGACAGCTTGTTAGCGGACTGGAGGAAATTCCCGAAGTGGTAGTCCAGTGCTTCCGAAAGGAGAAAAGGGTTATTGGTGGTAGAGGACTACAAGTTTCAGGAATTTTGAACATGTTCCAGAGCATCACAGCCACGAAACGCACATTTCTATGTGTTGATGCACTCGACGAATGTGTTCCAGAGCATCTAACTGTAGTTCTTGAATCACTAGCACAGATTCTGCAGGGGTCGTCGGATACTCGCATATTTATGACCGGAAGACCACATGTGCGGGGCGAGGTGGAGACGAGATTGGAAGGAGCAGCAACTTCTATATTTATACGGACTACGGAGGATGGGGTCCTTAGATTTCTGCGCGAGAAACTTAGGAAGGACACTTCCCCGAATACAATGAGTAGCACATTGGAAGGAGATATCATGAAGGCCATTCCCGCAATAAGTTCAGAAACGTATGTAGGAACGAGGGCAAGGGCAAAGCTACCTCAAATTAATGGCTGACACATTTGAACCTAGGTTCTTGCTGGCCTCTCTCCATATCGAGGCGATCCTGAGGGGTACCACTGTTGCCCGGCGGAGCAAAACACTCAAGTCAATAAACGATGGAGCGGGGTTAGGGGGTGCATACGGTGTGACACTGGACCGGATAACGGCTCAGGGTGAGGAAAAGACAACACTTGCGATGGCCACTCTCACTTGGGTCTGCCATTCGGAACGGCCATTGCAGGTGGATGAATTGTGCCATGCACTTGCAGTGGAGGTAGGGGCAACCGATTTCGATCCCGAAAATGTCCCCCCGATAGGTACATTGCTGGACTGTTGCCAAGGATTCATCACCGTGGATAAGGAGGCCTCGACCGTGCGACTAATTCACTATACCGTCCAAGAATATCTTTCTAGTCATCCAGATCTCTTCAATAAACCTCACTCGGCACTTGCGGAAACCTGCTTAACCTATCTAAACTCATCACAAGTCAAGAATCTCGCATTCCACCCTCACCCTGATCATCAAAGCATGCCATTCCTCAAATTCCTCAAATATTCTTCGAGATACTGGGGAACACATGCGAGAAGAGAGCTTTCAGACCATTCGAGGACCCTTGCGCTGGAGCTCTTGGACCAGTACGAAGGCCATGTGTCAGCTGTATCACTTTTAAGGCAGGAAATGCTGCCAAGCCGTATCGGAGACATCAGCACTTATCCACGCTTCTCTGGTCTACACTGTGCATCCTTCTTCGGGATTGTTGAACTCGTGGCTGCGATTATAATTGTTGAAGATTGCGAAATCAATCAACAAGATTGCACAGGTAGCACACCACTTGCGTGGGCGGCGAAGAATGGACATGCGGAAGTGGCGAAACTACTACTAGAAGGGGAAGACGTCGACCCCAATCTCCTGGATGCGGATGATCGAACCCCACTCGGGGGTGCTGTTCTCAAGGGACATGAAGGTGTTGTCAAGTTACTGCTAGAACGGGAAGATGTCGATCCTAATCGCCCAGATATGTATAAGGAAACACCACTCGGGTGGGCTGCTATCAGGGGACATGAAGGAGTGGCCAAGCTACTGCTGGGGCGGGAAGATGTCGACCCTAATCGCCCGGGTAACGAGGGTGGAACGCCACTCAGTTGGGCTGCTACCGAGGGACACCAAGGAGTGGCTAAATTACTGTTAGAACGGGAAGATGTCGACCCCAACCGCCCGGACAAGCATGGGGAAACACCGCTCGGGAGCGCTGCTATCGGGGGACATGAAGGGGTAGCCAAGCTACTGCTGGAACGGCGAGATGTTAATCCCAATCGCCCGAATAGGTATGAGGAAACACCGCTCGGGTGGGCGGCTTCCAAGGGATATGAAGGATTAGTTAAGCTACTACTAGGACGGGAAGATATTGACCCCGATTACCCGGGTAATAGGGGCGGAACACCACTCAAGTGGGCTGCTACCGAGGGACACGAAGGAGTGGTCAAACTACTTCTAGAACGGGAAGATGTTGATCCCAATCGCCCTGGTGCGCGTGACCGAACACCACTCGCGAGTGCGGCTATCAATGGACACGAAGGAGTGGTCAAGCTCCTGCTAGAACGGCAAGATGTCGACCCCAATCGCCCGGATTACCGTGACGAAACACCACTCCTATGTGCTGCTATCAACGGAAATGAAGGGGTGGTCAAGCTATTACTGGAACGGGAAGATATCGACCCCAATCGCCCAGAAGAGGATGGGGCAACACCACTCGGGTGTGCTGCTATCAACGGATATCAAGGGGTAGTCAAGTTACTACTGGGGCGGGAGGATGTCGACCCCAATCGCCCAGATGAGCAGGGCGGTACCCCGCTCTCTCATGCTACTAGGAGAGGACATAAGGGAATAGCGAAGCTGCTGCGAGACCAGAAGTCCGTGACGTGCGCAGATACTCAACCGTCACATCCGCTGTGAACGACCTACCGGAGAGCCGAAGCTAGGTCCTAGGGCAGTCAATTGATTACCCTCAAATGGCCCAAGATTTTCCCTTTCCCGGCGCAAGCATTGCCCAACTTTAGGATGTCCAGTATACACTATCGCAGCCATCATCATCCCCCTTTCTTCCTTGCGTGTCATTTACCTCAGCCCTATCATGATCCTGAAACTCTTTGCCACTACCACTAACGAAAATCGCACGTGTGTACCGACATCCCACTCCCAACCTCCGAGAATTTGCTAAGATTATAAACGAAGGCTAGCAAGTTCCTGTACACTGTGTTTAGCAGACACCAATTGGGTAGTATTTCGTTTCTTGTGTTGTGCCCTTTACCCTGGTTATGCTTCCCCAGTCGGATGGATCTCTTGTTACAAAGCTCCTTTTTCTCACACTTTTTTTCATGTCTCTATCCCCTCCTTTATTTCCTTGATAGCGGCAGATGAATAGATGGACAGATAGACAAATTCCACATAGACTCCTCTTTCCGATACGCGGGGACCTTGTGTACCGCAGGTGCCCCCGGATCCACCACGAACAAGAGGATCGACCCTAGACATTGTGACCCTTTGAGATTACCCCCGACACCAACTACTTGTAGGGCACAAATCACCCACCCGGATATGATATATTATCATAGTATCATACAACAAGTCATTTATCATACCTTCCATGTTACCGAACCACTCCCGAATTCCTGCTAGGACAAATGTCAGATTGAACCCACTCCACCCACTTAGTAAGTTACCTCCTGCCACGCAGCTAAGCATAACCATTGGATTTGCAGGAAGGCAGCAACCTAATGAACCCACTGCACATGCCCCGGAAATTTGAATTACGTAGAGAGTCGTGATCATCCGCGCCAATAGAGTACAGCAGCGACCTAGAATACACTGCTTCGCGAAGATACCTTCGCTAAAAGTCCGGGGGATACAAATCTATGAGGAATCCACAGAGTTTAGATAGTCTTGGCTGTCGGCAGCAGAATAGAAAATTCGAGTACGGTACCCGTAGGTGGGGGGCGAGGTTTAGGAGTTTGTCCCAGTGTCGCCTTCAGACGGCGGTTGTGCATTCTTGGCTTGGGCGACTACGACGGTGAGGCTATCGCGCTTTGGCGGGATAGCGGGATAGCCGTAAACCACCTGCATCGTCACATGTTGGATTTTTGACTGCTCATCACGTGCATATATTCCCATGCGGGCAGACTCTGAAACGCAACTACTATTATCCGTTACGCACCATTACTCTAACATCGTTCCACCAGTGTTAGCTCATACAACCT
>Ga0307509_10004191_pt1 | contig 21058 bp, 24 predicted proteins | sample 10_EM_MG_FD_202245 | JGI IMG/M metagenome (GOLD analysis project Ga0307509, IMG submission 202245) | Populus trichocarpa ectomycorrhiza microbial communities from riparian zone in the Pacific Northwest, United States - 10_EM | ecosystem: Host-associated > Plants > Roots > Unclassified | place... | reverse complement strand
TTGTATTGACCCTATATGCCGGTAGATCTTTATGGTGGGCCCACTCATAAACCATGCCACCTTTTAGTCAGTGGGCCCACTCACAGGCTATGTCAGGTTTTATTCAGTTGGCCCATGTGGGCTTTTACAAAGGCAAAGGTAAAACTGCACATGGGATTTCATGTATATACTGTCTACATGTTGCCGAATTATGTGATATACCAGGTGCTCTACCACTGAGCTACCTGGCCTTGGGACATTAATCTGAATTAGGGATTTTGTATGGATTGCCTCTCTTTTGCCACTTTAATTCATGGACAGATTGCACATCCAACACTGTCCATGAATTAAAGTGGCAAAAGAGAGGCAATCCATACAAAATCCCTAATTCAGATTGATGTCCCAAGGCCAGGTAGCTCAGTGGTAGAGCACCTGGTATATATCCAGTAGGCCTGGGTTCAATCCCCAGTCTGGCCATAATTTATTAGGCTGCAACAAATATATGATGCAGAAGTACATCTCCCAGCTCACAGCTGTGGACCTGAATGCACCACATGTTCCTGAGGTTTATCATTTCTTCATCGAACCCCCCACCCCAGACTTTTGGATGGCGTACATGGTCATGGAATGCCTCGAGCTTATGCCCACTTCAGACCAAGACCTCTCCCAAAGGGCTGCACAGGCTCTCCTGTGGCTACATAACCTCCCGGCTCCCGCCGAAGCTGCGATTGGCGGTTTAGGAGGCGGCCGCGCCATGCATGTGCTATTCAAGAACCATACAGCGCCTCTGCATTTCTCGAGTATAGAAGCATTAGAAAGATACATGAACAAGGTGCGCCCGTGATAATTTCTTATGCATTCGCCATCAGCTAACCATGACTTGGGCTAGGCTCGCATGCGCATCCGGATCTCCAGGCCAGACCCTATCAACCTAAAACATGAGTCGTTGGTCTTCACCCAGTCCGATATGGACGTGAGCAACTTTGGCGTCGACAAGGATGGCAAGACGTGCCTTTTTGACTTCGAGGCAGTGGGACTACTACCGCAATCCTTTGCCACCTACACCATGTCTCGGGCGGGCGAATCCTTCGCCAGTAAGGTCGGCCGGTACTTGGATTTACCGCCGTCCCCAAACATAATTTCGATGAAAAAGCTCAGTGGACTTCTGTGGGTAATAAGCGACTCGACATTTGGTACGTCAACGTATGCCTAACACGGTGTTCCAACCAACGTTTGAAATAGGTCTTGACAATGATGGCATACCCAAGACGTGTTAATTTCGATATATATTCTTGCGACCTCGAGGCTGAGTCTGGTAAGCAAACATCTGCCTGTCGCAGAATTTGAAGGAGTAAACTAGAACAATGACATCTGTCCTTGGTTTTTCAAATATTGCCTGAGAGTGCCCCATTTCGAATGTGTGTGTTTTGGAAGGGACCCAGCCAACCCATCGTCGAGTCTCGCTTCTACACGATACGATGCATCTCGTGTATGGTTTATGGTTCCCGGGCTGGTCTCGTGCCTGTACCTGCTCGTCCTATGCTCTGTCCGCGTGTTTCTCTCGCTTTCATCGTTCACCGTATCCCTTCTCCTTCCACCTTCAGTTGTACCCTGTGTCTCTCGGTTGGAGAGGAGAAACGAAGACAAGAAAGAGAACTTGGAGGGCACGAAAAGGTGAGAGGATAAGCGGAGGGGAATCTATATTTGCAGACAGGTCAATGGTCACAAGCCAGTTTATGCACACGCCAGACACGAAGGGAGGCCGAACACAACGAATCTAAGAGTAAACATATACAGTAGGCGAAGGACGAACGTCATCACCTAAGTGTCACGTTGCAGAGTTAAGGAGACAGACGATGCGCGGCCGACACCTGCGTCCGGCATGCTTGTGTCGCTCCTGCTCCGTGCGGCCCATGAGGTTGGAGAAATATACCCGGATCCCCATGTATTCGACGGCTTTCGTTTCTCGAAGCTCTGCAAACGAAGGCGACGTCACGGTAGCTAAACACGTGATGGTCCTCATGGCTTTTGGAATCGGCCATCGCGCGTGGTACTGTAGACCAACCCCACTAAAGTCCTGGCCCTAACTCCTTTTTGTTTCCTTCTTCCTGGCCACCCTCCCCTTCCTCGGCTTGGCAGCCCTGGCTGGTACTTGGCGGTCATCGGGGTGTAGGCGTTTCTTGCTCATATCGTCGTTACGTATGACGTCAAACTTGAGGATGGCAAAGGACTTCCGCCCGGGTTCCCTGGGAATTCGAATCTGTTCAGGAAACGTCAGAAATAGGGGTACATGCGATAGATTGAGTTGATAGCTGTCAGCGCACCCTCAACTGGTAGGAAGAATGCCCCGGAACATTAACCGGCCGACAAAACTATCCCTCTTTTTTTCTATGGTTTAAGAACGCGCTAGTGCAATGCAACGCATTGTGGATAATCCCAATCTCATGAACCAGCGTCATCTGCACCGTATACATGCTTGTACAGTTTACAGAACTGTATGGCAGCTACCATCATTCCCACAGTAACAATTTTGTCAATCGAGAGACAGCAGTTGAGTGTGGCGTGAACTTAATTGACGGGTTTGGTTACCCTAACCCGAACTGTTTATTTATGTGGTGTCGTTATACTAACTTTACTTTGTATCTGCATGTCTACCCCAGCCAACCAGTCTATTTCTGACCCCTCTCGAGTCTCCGGAAACATGCGTGGGTCCTACCATCTCTTTCTCATTCGTGACGCCTCTGGCCTTTACGGGAAACTAGTATTGGCGTCTGACTTGGACACACTACACAGCTCCAGCAGTCGATGTCGGGGTGACCGAAAGGACGCGTCCTGACATCCAGAGTATAATGGAAGAAGTGCCCGAGTCTGAGTCCTCATTTACCGACTCCTCGAGTGCCTTGTTCTCTTTGTACTTATCGCATGCGGAGAAACACGACAGAGAGAAGGCCGAAGGGTGGAACGCGGGTGCCGACGGGATACTCGTCTTTGTACGTTGACTCCCTGTTGCTGTTATTACTGAAACGATAAAGCTACTTTTTGTAGACCGGACTGTTCGCAGCAGCGCTCGCCACCTTTGTCATCGATAGTTACAAGTTGTTGTTACCCGACTCGGCGGGAAATACCGTCATCCTCCTCGCCCAAATATCCCAACAACTCGACGGTATCGCGAATGGGACCCTCGCCGGCAGGGCTCCGAGCTCTTCCCTCCCACTGTCTATCAGTAGCTGGCAGCCACCGGCCTCTGCCGTCTGGGTCAACGCGCTCTGGTTTCTGAGCCTCGTCATAAGCCTCTTTTGTGCTCTGCTGGCGACACTCCAGCAACGCTGGGCTCGCCGATACCTCCGACTCACCCAGCCTCAACTCGCTATCCATAAGCGTGCCCTCATCCGGACCTTCTTTGCCGAGGGTGCTACCCGCTTCCATCTGGCCATCACCGTGGAGGCCATCCCAGCGCTCCTTCACGTCTCCGTCTTCCTGTTCTTGGCAGGCCTCGTCGTTTCCCTCTATCACATCCACCACACAGTCGCATACGTCATCCTCGCGGCGATCGTTGCCTGTGCGGCCATATATGTAGCGATCACGGTGTTGCCGGTCGTCTACCAAGACAGCCCATATACCTCTCCGCTCTCTACGCCCCTTTGGTACATATTTCGGAAGACTGTCCTAGCTTTGTTCTGGGCTTCCGATCAGATCACAGATTTTGTGGGTAAATATATGGGCTTCGTCCGACCGCGGACGAGCTTACCGCAGGCCGTCAATGTGTCCCCGTTCAAAGACCGTCTGTCCCGGAACATGATCAGGGCTGCCCAATATGTGGCCTTGACGCAGGACAAGGGAATGGTTGCTAGGGCGCTGGGCTGGACACTCGATCGGCTGGACGAAGAAGGCGACTTGGTGCAGTTCGCTGCTGGCATTCCTGGGTTTTCCCGTTCCACCAAGGTCAAAGATACCGTGTTGGTCCTCGAGGAGGCCCCAAGTCGCAGCAAGCTCCATCCCAGCCTGTATCGCCACATAACGAGCCTGCTCATCCGCTCTGCAAAACCTGGGTTTCTGCCGGACTCCAAGCTACTTTCGAAAGCTGTGCGAGAAGAGCGCATAAGAATCTGCCTGAAAGCTTTGTACTTCCTCCCTCATGCCATCGAAAAGATTCTGTGCCGCGCGGCAAACGAACTAGACAATAAAAAGGTCATAGCTGCCTTTGCGCCATTACTCAAATCTGTGGAATCGTGGCGCTTTGCAGAACGATTGTCTGAGTCCAAACGGGGTATTCATGAGGACGTAACGATCGCAGCGCAATGCGTTGCTGCTGTGTTGGCAACTCAAAAGCCAGAGCAGCAAGCGAAACCGTTTGTCATGCGACAATTGAAGATCGACCAGGATGATACCTTGAATCGATACATCTCGCATGGTCACAACCTTCACCTGAAAAATCTCAACAATCTCTTGAGAAACACAGCTCTCCAGTACATCGAGATGGACCCAACAAAGTTCACTATCGTCGTCTCGGCAGTACGCTTGGTCATGAGAAGGCTCAAGATCGAAAAGGCCGAGCAGGAGCTGCGCGACGAATATCAAACGCTGCGGGAGAGGATCACATCGCACGCGACGGCATCGTCCTCGGCGTTATCGGGGAATGCGAATAGGAACGCGACAGGGCTACTCTCTGCGCTCCCTACATGGCCATTGGACCCACAGCCACCGGCACCTGCTCCAGACGCAAAGGCAGGCCCATCTGCTCCACCTCCCGCTGACGACATTGGCACTGCTACTGCCCCTGTGAGGCCCACCCGCACTCCCCGAGCATCCTCGTCCCAGCCTTTGCGGCCCGGTTCACAGCGACATTCTGGCGATGCTTATATTTCGATGACCTCTTCCACGTCCCATCAGTCGAGTCCGTACACTGATACGTAGGTCCTGTCCATGCACTCTCCTAACCGTCTGTCTCGTAGCTCGGAGTAATTGAAAAGTTAGTATTCTGTTAACCACCTCGTGTCCAATACTATGATCTAAGTGTACTTGTAATTGAGCCAGTATTTCTACCAACGTGGACGTGCCGGGAATCAAGCGGGGTAAACGACAGTGGGGGCTCGGCCAACCTGGTCATCTCAGCTGGACTACCGTGGTGCGCAACTTATCTAGCATGCAGAGCGTGACCTCGAGGGAAGGTAACTGCTGCGCCGAAGCAGGGTGGGTCTGGTCGCAGTGTTGGTTCAATTCTGTGCTGGTGTAATATATGACATGAGACAGGTCACAAACAAAGCATGTCCAATGCTGGTGGGCTCATGTGGATGACAAAAAAAATGTATTGAAATTTTTCTACTATGTTTCTACAGAGAGGTTGGGTATGAGATTGGCCCGGGGTACAGTCCACCCACGTGCCGATTTTGGTCGTGTTTTGGATGTCGGCCCGCCGGCCCCCGGTTCCCGTTGGTACCCACGGCACGAGACCCCGAATTGGCTGCAATCAGGACCCAACCTTGAATAGTGTTACCAGGCCTCTTTCCCCTCATTGCCCTATACTTTCTTAAGTTCTTGCTACTTAGGTTCGAAGGTTCGAACCCGTTCTTAACCAGAACCGAACCTACTGACCCGGTACCCTCGGTTCTGGTTGTGTTTCTACATATCCTGTCCCCGAACACCCGGGTTTGGTTCGAGGTTCGGGCAAATACCTTGAAGAACCGGACTGAACTGAACTTCGGCATCTATAAACTTCATATTTTCATTGATATGTTCCCCGTGGCTGTGTGATGGAGGCCGATATGTCGATGGCTGTGCAGCAGAATACACAGAGACAAACGACGCATGTAAAACACGACCTCAAGGTTTGGATGTCCGCTTTCCTGCATCCACCCTGTCTCCAGATCGATTTGTCACTCACCAGTCGCTATCCAGCCCCCTCTAACCTTGAAACTGAACCACACTGCCATCACCGACTACCCATCCCTCATCGCATCGCTAATGCAGACCGTCAGGGATTCCAATGGGGGAAAGCATGTTGCACGTCGGCGAAAGCTGTTTTGGATTGAAGGAGGCCAAGGTGAGTGACAAAAGGCATGTCCTTCTTAGGATGACTAGTACTGAGTTGGGCGGTGCAGACAGGCTTTGCCCACCGGTGACTATCGACGTGCTCCCCGACAATGTCCTTCTAGAAGTATTCGAGTTCTATCTGGATAAAGATGAGGCCGATAATTTTGACTTCAGTCATAATTATGATGGATGGCAAACGCTGGTACACGTGTGCTACAGATGGCGATGCATCGTGTTTGCTTCACCGCGTCGCCTGGATCTGAAACTTTACTGCTCTGGACAACGATCGGTCGACTCGAAGACGCTGGATATTTGGCCAGCATTGCCTATTGTCATAGTTGCCGAGAACATGGAGTCCAAAGAGGATGTGACCAACGTCACTGCCGCGTTCAGGGATCGCAATCGAGTTTGTAAAATCTATTACCGCAACGAGCAATTTCGAGATTCCTTCTTGGAAGAATTTGCGGCAATCGATGAACCATTCCCAGCGCTGACAAGTCTGGACCTCATCTCTCTTGGACAGGACGTGCCAGTCCTCCCCGATTCATTTTTGGGTGGTTCTGCCCCACGTCTGCGATCACTCCACTTGGCCGGCATTACTTATCCATCAATTGGAAAGCTACTTTCATCTACCACTAACCTTGTCCAGCTTTCCCTTCGGCATATTCCTCATTCCGGATTTATTTCACCTGAGACGATCGTCCCTCATCTGTCCATGTTGGCGAAGCTCGAAACACTTTCTCTTGGAATCCAATACGCTCGATCTCGGGCCCATCGAGCAAGCCGACATCCACCCCCGCTCACTCGTGTAGCCTTTCCCAGTCTCGCCTCCTTAGAACTCCACGGCGATATCGAGTACTTGGAGGACATCCTGTCTCAAATTGAAACACCCGCACTCAACAAAAGTTATCTCACTTTCTTCAATAAACTAGTATTCGATACTCCACTCCTTGGGCACTTCATCCGTCGTACCAAAGCATTTATGACAATCCATACAGCACGCGTAGAATTTTCCAGTTCGGATGTCGGGGTCACATTTTCGGGACGAGAGGAGACGGATGACAACGATGACGGAGCCCTAGACGTGCATATCTCTTGCAAGCCATTGGATTGGCAGCTTTCTGCTCTTGCTCAGGTCTTGAACTCATTCTTGTCTTCCCTTCCAACTTTGGAAAGCCTCGAGATTGCAGTCATGCGCGAAGATTGGCAAGGCGAAATCGAGGTCACCCAATGGCAGGAATTTTTACACCCGTTCACCTCTGTGAAGGAAATGACCCTAGTACGCGAGGGTTCGGTTCGACTTATCGCACCTGCCATTCAAGAACTTTCTGGGGAAAGAGCAACAGAAGTGTTACCTGCTCTACAAAATCTTTTCTTGGACACGGAGGACTGGCGGCCATCGGGACCCGTCAAGGAATCCATTGGGCAGTTCATCGCCACACGACAACTCTATGGTCACCCTGTAACTGTCGACTACCGGGTCACCGGGGGTGGGAAGTTGGTGCCTCAGACCGGAAACTACGTCCTAGATCAAACGGCAGCGGACTTCACTTTTGGTGTCCAAGACCAACAAGCAGATCTTATGGACTTCACGTTTGACCCGATCACCTCTCCTGAGAATGACGATATGCTCGCGGCGATGCAAGCGGTACAGAACCCAACTTGGTGGCGGAACATGATGATGCCAGGGTTAGTAGTCCCGTTCTCTTCCACATCGCTCTCGTCAGGGCTCACCCCCACTGTTCTGTGTAGTTTCTTTTGGCCTACCGAAGAACAGAGTCAAGATCACAGCGGCACGCTCTGAACCAATCTCGCCTTTAATTCCTTTCAAAACGTCCAGCCACAGCCAGCTGTCGGCTGAAAACATCTCACCCTCTTAGACACGACCAACTCCCCTCGCATCCTCACTTTTTTCTCGATTTTCGCATTATCCACCGCGCCCGCGGTGGCTGGCAGCAATTCAATTTTAATCCCCTCAACATTTTCCTTTTTTTCTTGTGCAGTACTCATCTCGGTCTCTCAGTCTCGCCCAGCTCCTGCTGATCATGCTCTCTCGTCCGTCGTGTTGTGCATGTAATAGAATCAACAATGTTTTGTACGTCGGGGTCCCTGACCGTTTAGTTGTGTTACTCTACAGAGCGCTTTTCTGTATTATTTCGTAGCTCTCGTATCTCCGCGGTAGTTGTCTTTCTGTTGTAATCGCCTCCCGTATCTATGTACCATGAAAGTCGCTGAGTCAAATCGAACGGACCGAGCGTCTCGTTCGGTGGTGTTTTCAGCATGCAGAGCCATCAATGGCGAATAGCATGCAACGTGGTTATGGGAGGTGTTGCACCACCGGAAAGCCTAGAGCTTGTGGATTTCAGTCGATGAAACATGTGAAAAATGGCTGAAAAATGGCTGAGTTTAACCCCCAAAACTACTGAAATTCCGCCAGGGAACACCTGGGATTTCAGTGGATTTACCCAGGAAATTACCAAAAATCTGGCGCCAATCCAGCACTTTTATCATGCATTTTCAGCAATTCCCCACTGGCATCGAGCCTACTATGGTACTCTACGTCGCGTGCCACACCCCATCTCTCCTTGTCCTCCACCCTTTTAATTCGCTCGTTCATTCTCATTTTCCTTTCCCTGGTAGATCGTCGAGGAGCTGGAGATTTGTCCTGGAAGAAGACGTGGTCCTCGCTCGCTGCGCCACCACTGTCGTAGTCGCCTATACTGCTGTCAATTGGCGCTCCCAGCCCACTTGGCCTCTAGATTGTCAACTACACGCCCGCCGGAGCGATCTGGGCTTGGGCTAGGGCGCATCACGGTTGGGACCACGACACGTCCTACCATAGGGCAGGGCGTCACGCCCAACCAGAGCGTTGCTATCTCCTGCTCGGGCACACACGACTACGGTGCCATGGGTGCAAGAAGACGAGCAGTCTGCCAACTCCACCTCCATCTACTCCAACACGTCATCGATTATGCGGTTCCCCAACTTTCGGGCCTTGGCACGCTTTCACTGCTCGTCTGCGTGGGAAAGATGTGTTTGCTGCACGCCGTATTCGAAGGCGGTGGGCAGGACGAGCCGATGGTGCGTCGTGGCCGGATCCAGGGCTTCTTGACACCCGTGTAGCGTCTCATCGTTAGCGACGAAGCGAGCTCATGGCGTAGCGAGAAGTCGCGGTGTCTTGGGGTAGCACGATTCCCTCAACACACTCACGCACTGCGCTGTCGTCGTATCGTTTCAGTTTACACGTATCATCTCTCGCATCAATTGGTAGAGAGGTTGTGGGCTAAATAGTAACCAATATATACATTTATTCGAAAAAAAAGGATCGGAAATGTAACGAAAAAATAAGGGCAAACCCTGGCCTGAAAAAAACCCGACGAGGCTATGGTCAGCGTACTCATCCCCGAATATCTTGACCATATCGATGGCAAAACCACTGACTGAGCAAGCCTGATAAGGTCGTAATCAAAGTGCTCAGGCTGATGATGCGTGATAATCCTGGTCAGATTGACCATGCCGGATATACCTCGCTTTATATAAATTCCTCAACCACTGAGGGGGCACCGTAGACCTCACTCTCGCCACAAATAGAGGAAAACGTAGCTTCGAATCCTACAAGTTAGGCCAGGAGTAAGAGTGGAGCAGGTGTGAACATCCCACCTGTCAGGCTGAACGCGCTGGGGTTAGAAAAAGAACTGGCCCGGGATCGAAAGGCGGTGACGATGTGGCGTGTAGGAATGCGCAGTCTGTGTGATCGCAGGATGACGGGACCCTCTGGACCCGCAATTAGTAACCTTGAAGATATTGGACAACAGGGTGCATGACAAACCTCCAGTAACCTCTGACTGATGTGCGTCGGCAGCTCGACTAGACGCACCCTGTGCAGAAGTTGGATGTGCTGATACGTTTAATTATCATAGGTTTCTAACTCAACCGTGAAATACATACCTTTGGCGAGATAACCCCGATTGGCCGTAATCGGGTCTGGAATAGCTGGTTTCTGCGAGATAATGTACCGGACTGTGCGAATTGCCTGGCTGGTATACCGGAAAGCAGTGATTATGGATGAGTCGTTACGGGATTTGATGGGGGAGCGCAGCTTAGATGCACTCAATGACTTGCGAATGAGAGAAAATCTTTCAACGACCTCTTCGATCCTCGGTCGCTTCACTGGGTCTTCAAGCGTCATCGAATGCACAAGACCCTCCACAAACTCGAAACCATGGTATTCCTGAAAGGCCCGATAAGCCACGAAACAAACAAACCTGAGCGAATTCACCTCCATAAAGTGTTCACGAACCAGGTCTCCAAGATAATAGATATCCGTACGAAATGGATTGCATCTCCACAGCTGCCGATGCTCGGGCGGAGGAGACTTACCACCACCAGGCAGCGGTTCGTCTAATGCATTTCGGGTGTTGTATTGGCGGGATAAACCAAAGTCGATCAGGTAGTAGCGTGGGGGTCGCTGCGTCCGGTCGAATCGTTGAGCCTTGCTTTTGAAGTCTCTACTTCGATTGATATGAATAGGGTGAAACCCTCTGGGGTACATCTCAGACGGATCGAGCATGATATTGTTTGCAGTACAGGCGCTGAAAAGTATATCCTTGACAATTGGCTCCTGGATCCTAACAGAAGTGCTCAGGCGTACCGATGCGCAATGTGTCTCTTGTGCAGAATTGGAGACCCTAGATGACCGGGTGTGTCAAGACGGGTCAGGTCTGCCTATGCCTCTGATTAGGTGACATGTAGAGCTTACTTCGCAAATTTGTGTGAAGAAGGCGACAAACTCGCCAAATGTCTGGAAATGTGGACTATGAAAGGGGCGGAGGGTTGGCATGACGATCAATTTCTGATCAAGGGTGTCGGGAAGTTTGAGGATTTCAAGCAACGGTACGCAATGGTTATGGGGCTCGCCTCTGACTTCTGGCGAAGAGAACCTTTGGGCGATCTTCAATTCCTGCTGTCCTCCTCTCACATCAACCCTCTTGAGCATCACCTGCATTCCGTCCTTGCGCGTTGCGTCCATCACTGCAGATGACTAGGGCGAGGTTAGTAGGCATGGAGGAAATCAGACAGACAACACTCACCACGGAGGGTTGTCCATCCTCCACAGTCAAAAAAGATTTACCCGACTTTTTCCAAGACGGCACCCAATCCGGATGATATCTGGAACGAAGTCTGTATCCACAACTCTCCAGCACGTGGTAGCGGTCCCGCCACCATATTTCCCACGGGAAGAGTCCAACAATTTCTCTCACTGCGGCCATTGTTTGTCCGCCAGCTTCAGGAACTATGGCCATTTGGACGCCGAATGGTGATTGGTCTGTGATCCCAAGAGGACGTGGGAGGTGGGGGGTGGGTGATGGGTGATTGCTATAATCGTGAAAAGTGAACCTCGTGGACGATAGCTATCAAACCCGGACCACGAGGCGAGCGCATGTATGATTCTTGTTCCTCATTTACAGTAAGGAGGCGGTGTATAGGTAGATTTCATCTAGGAAACGGTCCCAGGTTCAGGAGGTCATGGGAGCTAGTAAACGAATGGACGGATGGATGGAACTGACGGAACCAGTCAAAGATGTCATTTATGCGGCCAAATCTCAATTCCACGGCCATCAATCGATCATCGATCATCCGTCCTCACTTGAGCAAAACTTGGAGCTTGAAGCACTGTGTAACACATCTTCAATGACAAGGACAAGAACTATAACATTCCTTCGAGCAGCATAAATAAAACCGTCCACTACGCAGCTAGTTCAGGTTAGTCGTCACAATAACATGACTTCCTCTCAGTTACTCCAAATTACTCCAAGCCCAAAAGCAAAAAATATAAACATAAAATAGCAAAGTGCGAGAGCAAGGTTGGTACGAAGGCAAAATACACGGGTCGTATGCGCTGTACACACATACGGAACATCCGCGTGCACAAACAATACGACTAGTACATGAGTACAATATTGCACAGGCGGCGTGCTTGCGCCATCGTACGAATGGTGAAAAAAAGGGGGGATGCGCCGTCAGCTGCCAGTGACGCGCGGGTAACGTTTGGTTAGGGAGAAGAAAAAAAGGAGGTAGTTGCCTCTGGAAGATGGTCCGTTCGTGTTGAGCATGTATAGATGGCAATAGGTGCGGCGTTCAGTGCGCGTAACCCGTACGAACCCCACCGGCACCAGTAGCGTTAGGCCTATAGAATGGATCGCCGTTGGCGGCAAAATTCGCTTGCTCCTGACCGTGGGCCGCGGGCGGGTATGGCACATGAGGTACGGAAGGAACAGGAGGCGCAGCAGCGGCATAGGCAGGATTGACGGAGGCCGCATACGGATGTCCAGCTTGAGCTTGAGAGGCAGTCACGGAATACCGCAAACCGCTGCTGTGGGACGGCCTGCGTGAGTGCGAAGCGCCGGCGGCGGCAGCGGCACCGCCGGCACTGGCGAAGTTCACGGACGGCGGGAGGACGACGCCTCCAGAGCCCGAGCCAGAGTTCTGCCGGCCGTAGTGAACGGAGCGGTCCGGATAGGCGCCGGGTGCGGCGGGGGTCATGGCGGCCGTGGCGGCGACGTCCGTAGCGCTCGCTCCGTAGCGGCTTCCGCTGTATTGACTGTCGTCGTGGGTGCTGCCGCCGGTATATTGAACGTCATCGCGACTGCCGTTGGGGTTGTGACCACCGGCGTATTGAACGTCGTCGCGACTGCCGCTGGGGTTGTGACCGCCGGCGTATTGACCGTCGTCGCGACCGCTCGCGTATTGGCCGTCGCCGTGCCAGCTGCTGCTGCCGTGACCGGTCGAGTACTTCTCGAACCATTCGTCGACTTCTCTCGCTTCGCGCGAATTGCGGTTCCGCTTGCGAACCATGCGGACGCCCAGTATGAGAGCGAGAGAGACGACGATCGCGACGATGGCGAAGGTCACGCCGACGCCGGCCTTGTTTGCGAAAAACCCTTTGGCGGTGGCTCCCGCCGTCGGATCAGCAGATACGGTGGACGTGGATCCGGCAGTGTTCGGGAGGAAGTTGGGTCCCGTGCTGGTACCGCCGAGGCCCGTCATACTCCCCGGTTGGTAGGAATATGAATAGGCCGTCGCCGAGTAGTCGGGGATGTTGGACACGGACTTGATTTGAGAACTAAGGAATAGTCAATAACGGGCAACAGTGCAGAAAAGGGAAGTAGGGCATACGAAGAAGCATCCTGCGAAAGAGATGATGCTGGAACGTTCGAAGTTGTCGCGGGTCCGGTCGTGGGCGAGGACGTGGAGGCAGGAGCGGCCTGAGTGGCAGACGAGGATGGTGTTGCAGAAGAAGGAGCGGAGGGGGGAGATGAACTTTGAGCAGGGGCTTGAGATTGGGATTTGGGTGAAGGTGATGGGGAAGGGGCCGGTGGTGGTTGCTTAGGTGTTTGCGTGTTCGGGGACGATGGGGTTTGTTTGGGAGGAGAAGAAGGCTCGACGGGAGTGGGCGTTGCTGCAGGGGTATCTGGTTGGGGATCGTTGGAGGCGGGTGTGTCAGAGGCTTGAGGTGCTCTAGGATGGTGGAATACGCGACGGTGATGTGGGGTATCACGCTTGGGGAACGAGTAAACGGTATCCCGAACTTGGGTATTTACGATATTGTCCGAACCGAGAACGACCATAAAGGAAAGTAAGCAGAGAGCGACAAGTGAAAGGATCGTGAGGACGCCAGTGGGGCTCCAAGGAGAAGAGGGCATCGTCGTTGCCTCTTTTTTTTCGAAGGGATGAGAAAAGAGAGACAAGAGACACTGCCCCATCAACCCGTCCAACCTAAGGGACACTCTCCAGGGGAACCCATTTCAAATTGGTCAGAGACCAAACAATGTCAGGGCGTTCCCACCTCTTACTCCTGCTTTATCCTCCTCGCTCCATCCCTCGACCTCTTCTATCGCTTCCAAGTTTTCGACCACGCTCCGCCACTTCTCCGTCTCCCCCAGCGGCGGAAAGAATGGATGGTCCGTCCCAAAGAGCATCCTGGAGGCGCCTTGCTGCAGGCTCCCACGCCCGACAGGTTTCCCACCACTCCCTCGCGCATAGCCGCCCGCCCGCCTGACTGCCTCGCTTACAAAGCTCAGCTCGGCTGCACCGTACGCGACCGCATCGAACCACAACCTGCCAAGGTACCACCGTGCGTCGTGCGCGAGCCGGCCTGCCACGACAGGGTCGTGGTCGATGCACGACGCAAGACGGGATGACAATTGGGGAAGCGCGCCGCCCGAGTGCGCGAGAAGAATGCGCAAGTCTGGGTGGCGATCGAGAACACCCGCTAGAATGAGACGCGTGATTGCCTGTTATCATCATCATCGGTCAATCAGGGCCACGATCTTTATATAGAGATCGGAACGCGGAAGCACATACCGTCGTCGTCTCGAACGGAAATCCCAGCGCAAGAGGAAGGACATGGCCGTTGTCACGCGGTCCCCATGCCTGCGCACCGACGCCGTAATGCGGGTGCAAGAAGACGACGAGGCCCGTTTCTGCGAGAGCAGCCCATAGCGGTTCCAGCGCGGGGTCATCCAAGCCCGATCCGACGCCTCGCGTGCCCATGATGACGCCACGGATGTGTGGGTGTCGAGTTGCAAGTTGTGAGACTGCTTCCGACAAGGAGTCGGCTGGAGCATCGGGGACGAGCGGGAGGAGGCCCAGGCCGTAGAGTCGCTTTAATTCCGCAGCGGACGCAACCGAGGGACCACTCGCGCAGTAATCCTCGAGGTCTGCGTTCAGCTGCTGGGCGAGCGCCTGGGCCTCAGAGAATGGTAGGAAATCTAGCCAAGGGTTGGCGGAGCTGAAGTGCAAGGCACCAGTATTAGGAACCGAGAAAGCTTATGAGACGTAGCACGAGCTTTACCTGACGAACGAGACGTCAATTCCATGCCGATCCATGAACTTAAGCTTCTCATCTCTGTCCCAGTACTATCGACATGTCATTGTACACAATCCTACGGAGATGAGAAGGTGCTCCATCGTACCTGAGGCCCGACTGGGCGCCCACCACTGGGCTCATCGTCTAAGATGAGCAGACGATCTTCGCTCTGACCGGAGGGCGTGTTGCGCGTGAGAATGCGGGGAGCAGTCGAGCGAGAGCGCAAGACGGAGGCATAGCGTGGCAGGTACACGTGAGTGTGGACGTCGACGAGAAGTTTACGGAGGAACATCTGGGCAAAAGGAGTCAAATGACACGGGTGCCTGGAGAGAGGATGGCTGTGCTGTTGGGTTTGTCGGCCCGTTGGTTTAGCTCGCTGGCGCTGGTTACGGCGTTGCGACGTCACGTAAAGGTTGGGTGCGGTATCATCTCTGGCTCTGGTCCCTCTGGATCACCATCGTCCTCAATGGACTCAACAGAGCACGAAGACATCGTCTGGCTTCACACCAAAGTACGCTCTTCACCTCACCATCCGAACATTGATGTCATTAGCCATTTTACCTTTTAACCAGCTCAGCGGTCATGCCAACGATTTATCTACCGTCTACGAGCGCATTGCTTTCGCCATACAACGTTTGCAGAGCGAGAAGGCGGAGCTCCAGACTAGGATAGACCAACTCGAGCAGGACAACCCTTCGGCTGACGTTCGCCGTTTGCGCGATGAGAACTCTATGCTCCGGGCGAGACTTGCCACTACGACCAGGGAAAACGCTGAAGTGACCCGGGAGCGCGATGCACTGTTCCGTAAGCTACACGGCATCAAGCAGCTCATCGATGATCCGGCAGTGCGTCAATCTCAACTCTTACATACCGTGCTTATCATCACTCATTACCTGTAGTTGGAGACCAGCACCGACGCACCAATTTCGCGAAGCACGACCATCAGCACTGTGCGCCCGCAGCACGACAGATATGTCCCCGCCATCGTCCAACACTCCACCTCCGCCGCCGAAGACACCTCTCCCATCCACACGGACACCTCCGAGCCCAAGACCGACGTGACGATATTGCACGACTCATTCGGGCGCGTGATCCGCCCACACCCTCTCCCCTCTCCCCCTCAGGGGCCCGCCACCATCAATGAGCCAACAAAGTCCACCATCAATGAGCCGACACAGTCCACCCAACCTCAACCTCTATCCACGCACACCACCGCAACGCTCATCGAATCGCAACCCGGCACCCAAGATGCCGCCGAAACCCGGCTCGCCCTCGGCGCACCGTTCGTCGAGACGCGCGACCCCGGCTCGCCCTCGTCGCCTCTATCGGCGCCGGCGGTGCTCCGCCCGCTCCACATAGACATGTCTGGCAGCAGCCCGATGCGCGGTTCAAACGGCACGCCGCGCGTCTTGTCTCTCAACTCGACCCCAGGATACGAGGGCCTCTCCGGCCTGTCCTTGCAATACGACACGTCGCCGCGGCGCGTGTCGGGCACCGCGGACGTGGCAATGGTGCAGAAGTGGAGGATCCACTTTGCCAAGCCGCCGTCGTCGGCGACGGCTGTCGCCCTCCCAAAGCCCGTGGCGACGGCCACGCTTGTGCAGAATTTGGAGCTCGACGAAAACGCGGTGAGTGGTATTTGCGCGCACGCCCAACCTGGATATTTCCTGATTCGGTTGTCGTCTGGTCATTGTGGATCACAGAGACGTTCTATCGAGGGGTGAGTTCTCCCTGAAAAGGTGCACAGATGGGACAGCCGCCCTGATTGTTTCCTGCGCACAGGTTGTCTTCGGAGCCCGCTGATTCGCTCAGGCTATACATTTGCGACCCATTCGGACTCGCCTTTTTGTACGACCCCATATTGCTCGAATCCTCGGAAGCGACGTACGTCGTGGAGTGGAGCGAGGTAACGGCCTGTCAGAACTCCAAGGCATATATCATGACCGCGAAGGAAAAACATACCGAGCTACACACATTCATTTATGCGCCGAGGAAGGTGCGTCCTCCTTGACCTGTTCGCCTGTCCAAAACGCGGTCAGTCGTGACGATGGGTGCGTGACCCTTGCGCAGAACGGTTGGCATTATCTTGGCCAACAACGTTGGAGCCTCGTCGATATCAAGTCTATTTGGACCTCCCTTGGCTCTCCGGTACTTCTTCAACACCTTCCCCCTTACACGCCCGAGGGTGACTGACGTGATTACCTTTCCCTCCCAGGCTCAACGCGCACTTGCTACACGCTCCTTCCAGAACGCCGATCCTTCAGAGATAACCCGCAGGCTGAAAAGGGGACAGATTGAGCAACTCACCATAGAGCTGCAGCAGGTCTCGTTGGTACAACCCAACCCCGGGGAGTCGATTCTGGTGAAGAAGCTGCGTGATAGTGGCCAAGCGTAAAACCGAGGATGGTTGGCCCCCCTTTTCGTTTTTCAGGAAGCTGTACACTATGTTCGCATTGTTTTTTTTTTCAGGAGCCGTGGTATTTTTAGGATGTCTGATCTGCTATACCTTATGTTCATCACATTTTTCTGGATCCGCGATTGGCCCCGTGCATAGGCAGTCCACCCTGACCCGTAATGACACAGCGTTCCTGGCGGGGTAAGCAAAGGATGCGCTTGGACTTGCCGAGCCTTTAGCATGCATTATGCCAGGCACCCCAGTATCGCCAAATGAGGGCACGGCCCCTCCGACCTCCGTCGTCGATCATGTAGTGCAGGTTTGTACAACCAGCCCTCTATTGCTCAGTCACTTTGTCTCTCTCTAACTCCTTTCGCCGCACGTCCACACACCCTACACGGCTCGTTGACGAAATCGTTTCAAACTCCCGTATATTATTTACTGCGGTATCAACTCACCAGACGGAGTATGCCACACCTCGAGCTTTCCCCGAAAAGTCGTGAGGCCATGATCGAGCAGAATGATCAAAAGAACTCCAGTGGGGGATGTCCGCCGCTTTGGATTAAATGCGAGGACGGCGCAGCAGTCCATCGGGGCCAGAACCAGAGGTTCCGATCAAATGTTTGTTATTTCTTTTACGGTGGGCGGGACCTTTCGGATCTTAATGGACCGACCGCAGGCCAAGTCGTGAAAAAAAAAAATGAAAATGGTAGGTTGGCGTCCTCGGGGGAATTTGCAAAGTTAGGCAAGCAGCCAAGCGAGATTCATCGACAGCTTGTGGATTCTGGACTCCGAGCGAGCGCGAAAGCAACCCCTCTCCCCTTTTCTACCTCCCCTCCGAGTTGTCCGGAGACTGCCACTTTGTCCGCGGGATACCTTTTTTTACCTTATTGAAGATAGACGCGGTCTCGCTAGCTGATCTTATTGCAGAAGCTCTGAACAGATCCGGCACTTCGGCGGGATTGGCGTACTAGCCGTACTCAGGCTACTGACCAAAACAGATTCACATGTTTATCGTCCACAAGCAAGAAGGCCTTGATTCTTCACAATCTACATTTGTATGTTCGCCACTCCGTCACCCGTTTCCCGAACGTGTACCGCTCACGCTTTGTGCACATTTTTCTTTTCCACGAAGCCCCCCTCCCCCTTTCATCGCCACAACGATTTCCTTTTCCTCGCAACATTGGGAAATGTCAGAATGTCTCACCCCGCTCGGCTGACATCATTGTGGGTCATGGCCCCGCTGTCCAAGTGCTTGTAGAATCGCTATGGATCTCCATCGCATCCACAAGGCTCTGCATTGTCGACGCTGGCAGCTGAAATGCGTAGGTCTTCAATCCGTGCTTAAAAGTCGGAGAGTTCTCGCCATCTAGGTCCCCCATCCCACTCACATCTTCTACTCTCTCTACTTCTCACAACTCTCTCAACTAGTACAATGTCCTTTGCTCCTACCCCCTTCTACGATATCCTTCCCAACGACTACCTGAACATGACCCTCATGGGCCAAGTAGTCGATAACAAATCCGGCATGGGCATGGCCTCTGGAGGATCTCAGGCTTACCCCTTTCCTGCTTCTGCTGAGGGGCTACCTATCTACCCGACTTACAACGAGGTTCCCTTTTTCCAAACAACCCCACCTTCATTTCCCAGCACCTCGAGTGCTGCGTCACCGGCATCGTGGGAGGACGTGTTGAGCCAGTCGTCCAGCTCTTCCCTTCTCCAAACCCCGCCTCCGCTCCCAAGCACCTCGAACGTCGAGTCGCCGCTATCGTGGGATCCCTCATGGGGCCAGTTGCCCACCGATCCGGGCCCGTTCCGTTTCCCACCCACCGCCCCGCTTCCATACCCAATCCAGGCGTCGTGTTCTGCACCAAGCAGCAGCCAGTCTTCTGCCACCCTCCCACTCGACCTATCCCAATTTTACCCCGAGTCCGACTCAATGGCAGTGGAGGGGGAGGAATCCCACAAATTCACGGGGGCTGAAAGGCGCGAGCGGGATCATGCCAGCCAACATGCTGGGCTGCCGTACAAGCGTACGCCCAAAACCAAAATCGGCTATGGCGCAATGATGGTACGTCCCGTTTCCCAACCTTGGTCTTGGCATAGAGGTCTTACTACAAGTTCGCGTGACTTCGCAAAGGCGAGTCTCCCGGGGGAGCTCCAGAAGAAGGTCAAGTTGGAGTACGAGTGCTGCGTGGGGATCAACAAGAAGGACAAATCTACCAAGATGAAACATTGGTTCTCGAACAAACACTTTAGAAAGGCAGTGGGAAAGGAATTTTTCTACTTGCAACCCATTTCCGTATGTCCCGCGTTCATCGCCATGATGGGTGGTTGCAAAAACGCCAAGTAAGTTTCTTTTCCTCCCGCGCTCTGGCCTGCTTTCTCCCATTCCGCGTTTTTCCTCTCTCCCGTTCTTACGCCGCATTCATTGCAGGGGTTCGAGGTGCGACTCTTCCGACAGACACTGCCTTGATTGTCAAGCATTCAAGGAGTTCTACGATGGATGTTCCAACGAGGGAATGGAGGTGTCTCCTATCATGCTCACTAGAGGGGAACACGAAGCGATCCGGGATTTCCGAAAGCAGGCGGTACCAGGACAACGATGCTACTCTCCTCAGGTCCAGAATGCCGTGTTCGAACTACTCAAGATGATGGTCACATCTAAGGTGTCCGCCAAGGGCAAGGGCAAGGGCAAGGCTGAAGACTGACACGAGGACGCGGGGGACGACGTGTACTATCGGTTTAAAAGTCCTTTTTAAAAAAGTTTCTCTTGCGGTGTAATATAGAAAGTGACTTTTAATTGTACATACGTTTTTGGTTTGGTTATCGTCACAGTCAACTTTATGCATATACCTATTATGAATATTTTTTCACATCGGACCCTTCCTGCCTGCTTGATGCCACCCGATTCCGATTCCGCTCCCTCACCCCGGCAGTCGAATTTAATAGCCCCAGTCTCTGGATCAATTCCGAGTCCACAGTACTCTACAGCTGTAACCACTCCGCGGACTCGGAAACGTGTACTCGCAGCTCGTCGGATGCCCCGTCCTTATGGACAACTTTCGTCGGCGACTCTCCGATTTTCACAGACGCCCATATCCGTGATCTCCTGACTCCTGATTTTTCTCTGTATCTACTAGAAGACCTTGTAGGTTGGCACGAGTGGCATGAAACAGAGCCAAGAAGACAATCGAGTAAAAGGGGCAGCAAACGCGCGTGCAGAGCACCGTGTGACAAGACGGGACGCGGCAAAAGAGGATTCAGAACAGTTCGAGTAGTTGGGTGTTACATTCGCGCCGCACGCACTCTATATACTGTCACTACGGACATCCAAACCAAAAAGGAACGTTCGCAAAATGGAAATGATGAAAGGGATCATGCGAACAAAGGCCGTTGTCGAAGCGTTGACGTCGACGTCGCTGTCCGATTGACTTCACTGCTCGAGCGCGCGTACGCCCCTTGAACGCAGTATGGATGTCTCCACATAAATGACAGGGCAGTCAAAGGGTCAACAATAATCAACGAAAAACAAGGAAATTTTGTCCCATGCCACTACCCACGGCTGCGCACGAGTACAAGGCATCCGGACAAGGCATTCTTAAGGGTTCGAGGCCCCCCATTCATCGCCATTGACTAAGTTGTTCAACTGATCCCCGATCACCTCTTCCTCCGGAGCAACAATTTACACCCCAAGGCAAATCTATGCGTCATGCCTTAAATGCTTAAACCTCTTCCAAAAGGGGCTCAAGAGATGTAAGATCCCGATAAGCGAAGCGGATAAT
>Ga0307509_10004190_pt1 | contig 21060 bp, 26 predicted proteins | sample 10_EM_MG_FD_202245 | JGI IMG/M metagenome (GOLD analysis project Ga0307509, IMG submission 202245) | Populus trichocarpa ectomycorrhiza microbial communities from riparian zone in the Pacific Northwest, United States - 10_EM | ecosystem: Host-associated > Plants > Roots > Unclassified | place... | reverse complement strand
CAGCAAACCAAAAACAAGGTTAAACCAAAAACGAAGTAAAACCAAAAACAATGTAAACAAAAAACAAAAAACAAAAAACAAAAAACAAAAAACAAAAAACAAAAAACAAAAAACAAAAAACAAATTACAAAAAACAAAAAACAAAAAACAAAAAACAAAAAACAAAAAACAAAAAACAAAAAACAAAAAACAAAAAACAAAAAACAAAAAACAAAAAACAAAAAACAAAAAACAAAAAACAAAAAAAGGCTCAAGTAATCCCTCCTCCTCCGCCTCCTCCTCCTCCGCCTCCTCCTCCTCCTAAGCAAGTTATTCCCTCCGCTTACGTTTACCTTTAGAAACGGCTCGAGGTTGTCTTGGAACGGCAATAGACAAGACGTCATCATCGGGGAATACAAGCCGGTACTGCTTGATTGTGTACTCGTGATTGTTGATCGTAAGGTCCTCACTTACTGGAGCCTTCTGTGGTTTCTTGTAATTGTCGGCACGATCCGCTGGTATGGTGAAAACATCACAGACTGTTTTAATCGTCTTGGGCAGTTCTTGTAGAATATCCCGAACTCCACCAACCTTTATTTCGTGAGTTGAGGCCATAGTAATTTGGAAGAGGATTAACATATCTTGTGTCTTCACCATTAGGCCATCAAAGAATTCCTGGTTCCTGCAACGAGGCTGAAAATATACCCGGATCTGCATATTGTCCACCCCTCTACCACCCTGCTTTTTAAGCTGATTTGCCAGATCTGCAGAGGTTGTAAAAAACCGAGCTTCTTTGTTGTGGGCGGGATCGATATAGAAAGAGAGCTCCTCTTCAGAATCTTTGCGAGAAAGCAGGTCAGCTACAAATCTCCCCCCTTTTCTCAGCCAGTTGTGCGTGTAAAGCTCAAAAAACCATCCAGCAGATGATCTCAGAGATGACTGATGACTAAGAGATTGGAATATCTTATATCCCCTCTCCTTGGCACCTAGGTCTGCATGACTGACTATACGGCATGCGATCCACCGAGTCATAACAGCCGGTACGTAGGCCTTATTGTCCCGAATGGGTTGCATGAGGAGGATCTTGTGTGTGTCAAAACACCCGGTAGCGGTTGATAGAGAACCAAATTGATACTGGGAAGATGCCTTGCTGATTTGGTTATCTAGCGCACTGACATACTTTAAGAATTCAGCATTGTATAGCTTTGTCTCTTGGTCGGCCCGAATCGTCTGTAGGCAGGTGCGGGCTACTGGCCCTAGGCAGATGAATGTAGCATAAAGGTTTTGAACCTGTATCGAGGTAGGTTTATTGTAGCGGAGGCTGTTCTCCAGAAAGGAGTTATTACTTATTAGTATTAGAATTCATATAATGTTTTAAGGAAAACCTTACGTGAAAGCCGCATATATCTCCTCCCACTCCCAGTTATTCATATATGTTTCATCAACACATCTGTCTTTCTGCCACTGATGAGACCGCTCTACCTTTTTCTCGGATTAGGCAAGGACCACAAACCAGCTATGCCATCTTTGATTCCAGAACTCATTAGTAAGGTCACCATCAGTTAAGATCCAAAGGTCACGCTTATCTGTTATATTTAGATTAAACAATTCCTGTGCACTCATGCAACGGCCACGATGACATTCGTCAAAGTAGTAACATCGTTGATCATTTATACGATATATGGTAGGACGCCGTGCAACAAGCCTTTTGACAAGGATGTATTGAAGGAAGGTTGATTTGCCTTTTAAATATTAACAGTTGTGATGAGAAACATAAGATGTCAAGTACGTACCACAGCCTGGTTGTCCGGATACCTTATAGTCAAGCCGAACGCCCTCTTTTCCCTCAGCTATCTCGGCCCATCTAAGAGAGACAGCCTCTTCCAGAAGTTTTTCAATGCGAATATATTCCTCTCGTAGAATAAAGCTACTCGACACTGGATGCAATTTCCTTTCTGTTTGAGGCTGGAATTTGAGAAACTGTTTTGATTGTACTTTGTCGGATATCCCGGTTAGATGAAATTGGGAAGTGTGTGGTTCTTCAGCTGTTGGTTCTTCCGCTAGTGATTCTTCAACTAGTGGTTCATCAGCTATATCACGATATTGGGGATCGATATAGAACTGTGGCTGCGGCACATCCACATCGAACGCGGTGATTGGAATGGCTGAACTGTTTCCCCACACTGCTTCATAGAATGTCTCCATCACCCCGGTATTAGTATATTGATCGCTACTCCCACATTGAAACATCGTGCCGGAGGAGGTTTGCAAAGCCGGCGCTGAAGGATGGAATTGAGATTGGCCAGAAAGGGTATTGCAGAGAGGGTTGTTAATGGGAGTGAATCCACTGTCGGGGGAGGGTGGCTCCGGCAATCTTCTGCTCTTCTTGCGTGGACCATCCTGGTAGGAGTTACGATCAATAGCAGGGGTACCGGCAATGACGAACGGTGCGACGGCCTCGACGAGCTGAGGCGGCATTTTGGTATAGTCCACGCACAAGACTCTTGTGTCTGGTCCGGTGATGGCAAACGGTAGAACCTGTATGAGAGTTGATGTATCCAACTTGGAGTGGTCTATAGACAATCCTGGGAGGGGTGACTGTTCGGCTTTATACATGGTTTCAAGCGGAATGCTCTACTCTGTATTAAAAGCTATAACTTGTAGAAGAGTAGGAGGAGGAAATGGTAATAGGATATAAGGAGGAATGGGGCCAATGGATAATCTATGCGGAAAACAGTACTGGGATTGGGGAATAATTGGGATAGTCGGCACTGTATAAGGGGAATAAAGGAGGAAAGATGAGAAATCCGTTCAGAGGGGGTGAGGGTGAGGGGGCATTAGCTTTATTTACATTTTTTAGAGTTTAACAGCTGGCGTCAAGCAAAACCTAATATGGTAATATTACGTATATACTCGTACTTCGTACTTCTCAGCCAAGAATAGCCTTCATTTATCGTCTCCATACTTTTATCCTACATCGAGTGACACTCCATGACTTCACCCATCCCTTACAATTTCCCCCATACTTCTCCTCTTGAAGCTTTTGATCATTGCCTGGATCGGCAGTGTGTACTGGAAGGCAACCATAGAATCTTGCTCCCTCCGCTTCCACCACCGATGCGTCAATATCTAGAACTTAAATTCTAGGATTCTAGGAACTAGAGAAAATTGGTTTGCTGTCATTCTCACTCGGCATGGAGGGTATTATCGATGATTTCATTCTCCTATGTATATCATAATATTATTATTTCTACAGTATGATAGATTAAAATTCATACCTCGTGAGCCCTTTCCAATCCAATGGTAGAAAGTGGTGGGGAAAATGAGAGTTATGGAAGGCAGTGTTCTCTAGCATTCGTCAAGCCCGATGAGAAAAATGAGTTGTTGTTACCAGTAACTCGAACATACAGAACTGCCACTAGAGCGTAAACTAACGAGAAACCCTAACCTTAATACGTAGAATTGCCGTTCTGCGTATTAAGGTTAGGGTTGCTCAATGTTGGGGACCTCATATGGGTTCCCATGCATCATCCACCAAAAAAATCACGAGCGAGTGACACCTCATGAAAGTCCGAACAGTACGGGCATTGAGCCCTGCACGCTCTGCACTAAACTCTGTAGCCCCATATCGACGATGGTTGCTCCGGCAAGGGTTTCGGTGACTGACCTTCATATAAGAAGAAATAGTCGCCCTTTCCATTATACACTGATCCGGCTGAGAACGCCGGGGCAAGTGTGCCACAGTAATCTTCTGACCTTTTCCAAGAGACTCTATCCCTGCTGAGCTGAAAACTCTGTGCGAGGTCTAATTGGAGAAATTCGTTATCTATTAGCTTAGTCAGAACATTATTCGACAGCATAGAAACATGGAGAGTGTCGTACTGGTGGCTTCTGGAGCGGTACCGTTCCTTTTGAGAAGCATACTCCTGCTAAACATATATAGCGGTCTATTCTTAACGGTACTTATACGGGTTCGAAATTGTGTTCCGAAACTGCATATGAGGATTTCGCACTTTGATGGACCCAACGACGATAAAGACCTCCCTGCTGAAATGGATCAGCATTTATGGTTACGCCAGGAGCCTTTGTGTTCCAAGTACCACAATGGTAACCAAACCCCGTCCATCTCCCAAGGTGCTCACAAACCAACTCATAGAGCACAAGAAAAAATCCCAGCTATAATACAACACAATCAACACAATCCAAGTAACCCCAATGCAGCATCATAATCTTTTCCTAAAAAAGTACAGAAGAAAAAAAAAATCCCTAACCCCCAGCCGCATAAATAATCCCTTTCTGTTTCTCTCCTTCAAACAACCCCCATCTCCTCTCGCACACCTAATCTTCCTCGTACAAAACAGCGTAAGGCTAATACTCGTATCGTTCTCCCCAATGATTGGCGATGGCTCAGCAAGGAGTTCCTAAGGCTTGACTGGGAAGTCGACTAATAAAGCTACCAGTCACATCAAAGACGAAATTGAACAGGTCTTCGTCCTATTGAATAAATTCGTGCTAAGGAATATTCCATTAGCGAGGGCTCTGGTAACGACGGTAGCGATCAGGGGCGAATACCTGAAGTAGAGTGCACAATCCAACCACCAATCTACCCTGATCTGAAGCTCCAGATTTCGAGCTGGTAAAATGCAGCACGATGCAGCACAATCATACGGAGGAATAACAGGAGCCTATTGAAATACCCGGTTAATCATCCCCATCATCCATCAACTTTGCTTAGAAGAAATAAAGATACCAGCACCTAGATTCTGTAAGCGAGTCATTCCAAAACACCTCAGGTACAGTAGCATGCTCTGCCTTCTCCAATTCATCTTCCTGTAGGGTGATGGACTAGATAATCATATTGAGTTTGTCCACCAGCAGTGTAGCGATTGAGGGAATTCCTTGCTTGGGAATACTATACGCAGTGGCTTCAATCATAGAAAGCAAAGCTCGGGTAAGCGTCTCCCCGCTCTCAGGACCCTCTGCGAGTGACGGTTCCAGCGGACCTAGAAATAACCGAACAGGCGGAAAGGTAGGAGAGTTTAGTTCCAACTCTTCAGCATACCTGCGAATCTACACCAGTAATTTAGCACGCAAAAATTAAATCACCCAAGATATGTGTGGAATACCTGGTAGGCACACTCTTGATTCAACACTGAGACCAGGTCAGTCCATATAGTAACCCGATCCTTGAATGTAGAGGCAATGCCCTGAAAGAACGGCTTCATAAGTGGGTTTTCGCTGCCTCCGGTATGGTCGCCGCTTGGCCGAAAGGAAGAAGCCTTTTTGTTCTCCGCGCCAAATATAATCCGCATCTTCAAATGACATAACCCGATGGAGAAATCATTCGCATACTAAATAAGATGAGCTACCTAAACCTCGGGATCCAGGTCTGTATTATCTAGGCCGATATAAGCTACCGCTACCAAAGACTCGAAGGGTAAAAAGAGTTGGTACAAACCACCATTCTCCTGATCGTCCAATAAATGGTCTATCAACACACGAAGCCATTGCAACAGTGACGTTTCTGCAGTTTTAGATAGGGGCTCCACGATGCCGGAAACAAGGATGCCGAGTTGTGCCGTTGCGAGGCCACGGAGAAACTCCAAAACTGGTAGTAATAGAATCAACGCTCGTAAGCGGTTCTTGGTATGCGGATTGGATGCCACTGCGCAGATTTGAATCGACTGACGTATCAACTGGACAAACTTGTCTGCAAACTTCAACGCAAAGAGCTTCCGCTTCCGCTTCAAGCTATACAGTTCCAATAGCGAAAGACTTAACCAATTCGTACCAGGATTGACAAGGATATCCAGTGTCTGAGCAGCAATCTCCAGTGGCCGGACTCGAACTCTGCCCTTGTCAGACAATAAACTTCTATTGCTAAAGCATTGGGTTTTATCTTCGCCTGGGGCCTCAGGACTGACAACGTTGGCTGAACAAATCGCTTCGAGCTGCAAGCAAGACCCAGCCACAAGAACAGATAGAGTCTATAGTAACGGCGGCCTACTAGCAGACTGCAATAACCTCGTCACCCATCCACACATCACCTCGTCAAAAACTAGAGGATCAAACTGTCTTAGCTTAATTAAGTACGCTGCGGAGGAAGACAACGCTCCCACACTCTCCCTGTCATCAAAAGATGTCGCCATCCTTGAAACTATAGTCTCGAAAAGCCTTGATAAGTTGTGTTTGTCGATGGTAGCCCCGTTCCGCAAAAGTCGGTCAATCTCCTCATTGCTATCAACTGTTCCATGTTCAAACATGTCGCCCATATCCTCCGATACTGGGGAATATGTTACTGATGCCCGAGGATAGCGTTTGTCGTAGTTTGCCAGCTCGGTTTCCAGTTCTCGACGAATGTCTGCTTGGGCTCCCGGAAATGATGCCAAATCGACCAACGATACTAGCACGTACTTTTCCAACGTTCGACGCATCTGTAGCTTTTTATACTGTTTGGTCCGGGCATGTTAGCAAAGTTAGAACATCAAAGACCTTTTGGCGTCAAAACACCCACCCTATTGTAAAACAGCTGCAAGTTGTCTTTTACTGCGCCCAGGGCGGGAGCTAAACACTTCAAAATTGTAGCTCACGGCACCAGCAGCAGATGAAAGAGTAACTGAGCTGTAGGAGCTGGTAACCATCTTCACAACCTAACCACACTATTTGGCACAAGTGTTTGGGGGGGAGGGGAGAAAAAAACCTCAGCCAGAATCAGAAAATCCTTAAAAAATCTTGAGCAACTGCCGAATCATGACAAACTCCTCAGCCCTAATGGCAGTGATACCAACTTCAACCGAAAGATCTCTCCAGTTATCCCGACCAACACTAATCAATCCCACCGTCAGCCTACGCCCAACCATCCTGAGACTCGATAAAAACTTACCGTGCACCCTTCACAACATGCTTCCGGACATTCTCCCTAATCCAAAGCCCCAGTTTATACATGACCGCCCGGTTCAAACTACCAAAGTATGCCAGCTCTTTGGCGGCAAATTTCTCTACGGGCCCACCGGCAGGAGAACCAACGTAGAAAACTCTCGGTATCTTCGAGGAGAGGATCTGCTTAGACACTTCCAACGGCCTCGTCTTCGACAGAGAATCCGTGACCCGAGAGAAGAATGCTACGCAAATTGCGGATATGGTTTGGTGCAGACATTACCGAGACTTCGGCAAGCGATCGGACGTGACAAGGACTCTCCTGCACAACATGTCAATCAAAGAGCATAATCGAAGAGAAGGTAAGGGGGAAAGCTGGACAAACACATAACTGAGTGATCGTATACTCTGAAAGGATGCCTCACGAAATAAGCCATTTCATATATAAAGCAACGGAGAAGGTTTTGGAACGAACAAGCTCCGGGGAGTTTGCCTGTCGTTCGAAAAGTTCGCCGGCGAGCGTAAGGGTGCGCAAACAGAGAGCTGAGACTGTAGAGAGGAGAAAGAAAAAAACCCTTTATATTTTCAACCACCCCACCCACAAAACTCCCCCCTCTACCAAAAAACCCACCCAATCCAAAACACGGGCAAGGCACTGTTACGCCTGAAAAAAATGAAGAAGAAAAAAGAACCCCCCGAGCTCAAAACTAACAGGTAACCCTCCTAATTCTACTTCCTCCTCTCCCCCCTCGCTCCACTTCCATTCTAACCACCTCCGCACCAGGGAAAGAAAAGTATAACTAAAAAAAAAAAAGGGAAAGGGAAAGGAAAAAACAATATTTTTTGTGAGGGGGTGGGAATTCCGCAGCTCCCTAGGGGGCGGCCGGGGGTGCTCAAGGTGCCAGCTGGGCGGGCTTGGGTGCTCGAGGTACCTGCTGGGCGGGCTGCTGTGCTTGCTGGGGGGCGGGCTGCGGTGATTGCCGGGGGTAGCGGTGCGTAACCTTGCCCTTAGTGCAGCGGCTAGGGGTACCAAGCCCCCCGAGGCGGTAGTTAGTACCCTTGTTGCTGTTGAGGGTGGGCCACATATTGGTACTGCTGCTGGGCCACCGGAGGCGGTATCTGCTGGTGCTGCGGCGGTCCCTGCTGTGGATAGTATACTGGACACTGTGTTCTATACGATATAGACCCTTCTCCTAACGTGACACACCAGCGACACTTCCATCCTGAGCTAGTCCCAAAGGGGTTTCCTACCTGGGCAGGAAACACCCGAGCTAGTCCCAAAGGGGTTTCCTGCCTGGGCAGGAAACAATACCCACACCCAAGAGGCATCCGACATGGTCAACCTCAAGTAAACCGATCCTGAGAAGCCACATATTCCAACAGTTTTTATTGGAATGTCCCAATGTGTGAAGCGGAACGGTAAAGACTTTGCCCACCTTCGACTGGCTGTAAGATTCTTACTTACAATTAACTAAAGAAAGGGCCTAATGGCTGAACATATATAGAGAACATCAGTGACTTCATCCTTCGGGAAGGAACTTGTTTCACGTTTTCAGCCCACAACGCATCATGAGTTCAGGCTGAGCATACATCTCCAAGCTTAAAGAGTGTAAGAAGCCTAGCCAATACGTATTAGCCGCCCAATAATCCAGATGTTTCACACTCTTCTCTTCCTCAGCCGTAGTGGTTAAATAGTTTATGGCAATGGCAAGAGCAGAGGTCTCTACATCAAGTTGGACAATTCGAAAGGTATTAAGCTTGTATATTCGCTATCCTCAATTACAACAATTTCAACCATTGATTCTTCCCACGACAAAAAATAAAATCAAAACCGTATGATCGCTATCCTTAAAAACTACGCAATTTTAAATCCCCCGCATAGTAACCCCATACGCCGTTCATTGACCACCGTTGCTTCGTTACACCATCCACCTTCACTCCACCTTCTTCTCCTCTGAGGCATTAGGATCGTAGGGATGTTTAATACTCAAGCACCAAATATCTAAACAGTCGCAAATGCTCGTGATAACATCCACCACGAAGCTCCCATAAACACCAATACTCAAGCCCAGGCACGCAAGCACGTACGCAACAGTATATGGCCCTCCGCCAAGCACACTCGGCCATCCGAGGCCCAACTTGGCCTGCAAAAACGGTCCTAGGGCATCTAGCATCCCTGCAAGGATCGGAAGCGAGAGGATGTTAAAGTAAGGAAAGGGGGATTTTGTCAGGTGTGCCGTGATGATCAACCCAACCTGGTAGGCGAAGGAGGCACCAATGAAGAAGATAAAAGGTAGAATGTGCTCGTGGAGAATCTCCGGTCGTAGCGATAGCCAGAGGGGGATTGCGATCCAGGTAGTGAAAAACGGAGCTAGGCCCAGAAGCGCTGGGGTTATGGGGAGGTTCTTGTTGCGGCGGGCGCGAATTACGTTTCGGGAGCTGGGCACAGGGGCTGTTAGTATTTGTGAATGCTTTGTGGCCTAGTGGGAGGGGGGTGAAAGTAGGGTGAGAAGGGGCGTCATGAAAAAATTAGAGTGTTGCGTTTTTATTCATCATTGAAGAAACTCGGGGTTAAAAATGTTTAATCCTTCGCCGTTGCGCTTTTCGCCGGAAGCCATGATAGAATGGAAGAGTGGTAACAAACCTCTGCGCGATGTTAAACGCCAAAATTATTCCCCCATAAACCAAATACCACCGAGCAAATGGCATATCCCTCAACACAGGCGGCAGGAAGTCGGGGCACGGTAATCCCAGCGTCTTGAACATGGGCTTCTGCCAAAAACTTCCACCCTTGAAAGCTGTGATGGCGTACATGGCGCAAAGCGTCAGCACGCCCTCAACGGGTCCAGAGACCAAACCTAGGTACAATGTCCCGGTGTGATATTCCTCCCAGGTCGTCAGGTAGAAAGCGCACAGGCTCGCGAAGAGCGTGAGGATAGTGACCCATGAATAGCCGAGGTTCGCTGCACCAGCGAAGATGACTACTTCCAGGGTTGTGTTCATTGCGTCTACGCCTGCTTCATGTTAGCTGGATGGGTGGGGTTTGCTCTGGTGGAGAGGGCATACCATGGTCAAATAGTTCTCCTAAAGGCCCGCTTTGCCGAGTACGTCTCGCTTGCGTGCCATCACAGGCATCAAATGCTTGGTAGAGGAATAGGCCTACAGCCCACGAGGCGTATACCCAGCCCGGGCAATCCTGGTCTAAGGTAGGGTTGTACCATAGCAAGGTGAGGAGGTTGACAATAACGAAAGCAAAGCCGGAGAGGGTGATCTAAAGAATGTTAGCAGACCAACTCTCTCTCTCTCTCTATTGAGATCTCCGGTGGGGCATAATAACTAGATTCGGTCTTTTGGAGTTATTAGTTCTCGATTCTTTCCCAAAGCAGGAGGGAAGACATACACCATGGAGAGAGGGAAAATATGGATAAAGTAGTTTGTGTAAAACGGCTTCAGAATGTACCGTGAGACCAGGGAGTCGTCGACGGAGGAGTACTGGTACCTCCTCAGATTAGGAAGTTTGGACTGGCGGATGTACATCTTGGATGTTGGACAGCTGGGAGGAAGGATGGTGATGTTGTCGTCGTGGGGAAAAGAAGATAAACTTTTTGTAATAAAAATATGCCAAGATAAAGTGCCAAGGCTATGACGAGGCTCAGGCTCCCACCTTTCCGGGAAAATGCAGGGATTGGGGGCCTCAATTCAGGATTCAGGAGAAAGGACCCAATAATCCCCCAGACCATCGACCTTTGCTCTCCCGAACGGAAGAGCGTAAAGAAGTGTCGCAACTAAACCTATCTTGTGATTACAAAATTGTGAAAGAAGGCAATGGCCAGGCGAGCGATCACAGGGCCGCCCGTCCATCCACCGCGCTACCTCACCCTGACCAGTCAAAGTGCCCGCGCGCTTTTTTCTACCCAGGCATATGACGCCGTGGCCAATTCCATGTATGATACGAATAAAATTGTCTTTCCAGCTATGATATATTCCGAGTGACAAACTGTGATCCTGAACTCAGCTCTTTCCTTTTAGCAACACACGATGGAGGCCATGCATAATTGAACGAAAAATGCAGAGACGGGGGGGGGCAGTGCGGTAAGCCTACTCCTACGTGAGGGCTCAGTATGGCAGATGGTTACTTGAAGGTGCCATGGTCGCATGAGGTATAATCGTGCCAAGGTTGCGGCGTGCGGCCGCAACCCCGGATGTTCGCAGGCTCACAACCTGGGCACTCCTATAGAGTGCCTGACAGCTCAACGGAAAATTGTGGCTCAACGTGACTTTGTGGCTTACCATAATAAATGTGTGGCTCAACATCATTTTGTGGCTCGGTCTAGCTCAGTCTAACTTTGTGGCTTAACATGGTGATTTAACTTGATGTAACTTTATTGCTCAAAAAAGCATCAAAGCTAATAATTACTATTTAGGAAGGTTGTAAAAACAGATATAGAGCAGAATCCTATATTTAATACACTCGCATTTGAAAAGTCCTCGTAACCATCCACCACGTCTGATACAACCATAGTCATTGAAATTATTACTTCAGTGACACGTCACATTTTAGGTTTTGACCAATCGCGATCCTTGGGACCCATCTCATGATAGCCTCACATCTTTATCTTCTGAGCTTCCTACTCATTAGATTTTCATTGTTTGGAAGATAGATTTATCTCTTTCATCTTATCTTTATCGTTCCTCATCCTTACCGACCTACCTACTATCGGTTAATATGGCTAAGCGAGGTTCTACGTCTTTTTTGGCGTCCAAGGTTGCCAAATCGGGTTTGATTATGGCGAAGGCTCTGGAACGCGTTGTGGAGTAAGAGAAAGAAGTATCGAGGCTTAGGCACCATGTTTCGGTGTTGTCGAAGTGGAATCACGGGTTGGAGTTGAGGGTTGTGGAGGTATTGGGGGAGAGGGAAGTGGTGAAGGAGGAAGAGAAGATGGCTGTGCCTGGGAGGGGTGTAGCTGGTGAGGAAGAGGAGGCTGGGGTCCCAGACCCGATGATGGTGAGCCACATTGTGGCGGTGGGTGATGAGGATGTGGTGGTGGAGGGTGTGGCTGGTTCAGTTGTGGCTGTGTCAGTGGAGGAGGTTGAGGTGGAAGAGAGTAGTGTGGCACTAGTGAGGTTGCCCAGTGTCAAGAAGAGGAGGTTGGATCAGGAGGGAGGGAGTTTGGAGGTGGTTGGGGATTTGGCGGTGGTGAAGGCTCCATTGGGGCCAAGGGGCAGAGGGGAGGGTAGTGGGAGGGTGGCATCGGGGGTGCCGACTGGGTCTAAGGGGCATGTTGGTCCTGGGTTTGGTATGGGTCTGAGTAGGGGGAGTGGACGTGGCTTTCCGGGTTCATTCCCGAGACAGGGGTTTAGGCCCTTGGGGTGGGGGTATTTAGGGCCTCCATTTGGTTAGTTTTCTTTTGTTTGGTATGGGCGAACGAAAGGTAAAGGTCCACCCCACTGTGTATGCGTCTCTTGTGAGCGGTAACTGGGAAAGGAGGGTTCGGGTCGACTGCCGGATATGCGGATGTTTCTTTTGTTTTGTATGTCTGCCATTTTATCTAATGCTCGGGAGGAGGGGATGATGGGTGGTGGGTGAGGCTGGATGCGAGCATATAGTTTGATGTGACTGGTGGTACCCGCACAAGCTATTATTGCCTCACGGGATCCGAACATAATAAAAGTCATATTAAAAAAAAAAAAAAAAAAAAAGAAAGTCCTTGTAACCACACTGGTACATTCATGTAGTTGTGGCTGTCAATAGTATGTTGGCGCCAGCAGATAATCAGCCACAAATACATGAAAGTACAAGTGTGGTTACGGCAACTCTTTTTTTTTTATTTTTTATTTTTTTATCAAACTTTTCGATTCTTATTAGCTATATAACAACTATCTAGAATACTATAGGGCTTTTTATAGCATCAAGTCTGTTTGCCCTAGTCCTCTTATTAACCAACCGCCTAACCAACACCCGGATCCAACCCCCTCACCATTCTAGCGGCTCGGTTATGCAGGCCTCCCCGGTATGGGTACGATCAGTCGTCCTCCACTCAAAAAACCATCAAACTTACGTCCCCAAAACATTCTACCAAAACCAAACCTCCTCCACTTTACCTCGTACACCCATCAGGGAAACCAAAAAAAACAAACCGTTGGCATCCCCAATGCGTACGGTATCACCCAAAATAAACTCCTCTCCCTCGACCCCTTCCTCCAAAACCCCTATACGAACTCCCACCCATCCTCGGCCTCAGCTGGTAACCCCCGCTCCCACCTGGACTTTGGCGCCAGGCGTCCGTCCCCCCTGACACTCCACTGAGGGCATGGTCGGAATTACTACCGGCAGCACACCTCGGACCGGCTTCCTCAAAAATCTTCCCACCTCCCACCACCTTCATCAAACCCCCATACCTGATCCTAGGACCAACCGGGGCAACCAACTCCTTCACCTCCTGCGCTTCCTCCTCATCCTCCGTACTCTCCCCCACTCTCCTCCTCTTCTCTCCCCCCTTCACATACCAAGGCATCTTAACCACCGGTTTAGACACCCCCTCCTCCTCACCCACCTCCACACTCTCAGCCACCACACTCTCAGCCACATCCAATTGCGCCACCTTCCACTTGGTGCGCCCCCCAAAACGCCTCTTCTCCTCAGCCTCCCTCCAAAATCCCTCAGCCTCCTCTTCGCACCATGGTGCCGGAACCCCGTCCCCATGTGCCTTCTTCCTCGCCTCCTCTCCCACCATCGTCTTCACCACCCTAACCCTCGACCCCTCTTCCTCTCCCACCTCCTCATCGTCGCTGCTAAGGGAAGCGTCACTTGCAATGGATGACGCCGCCCTACTCTTGCCATCCTTCACCAGCCGGTCATTCCTCTTGGAAAGTACCGAAACATGATGTCGGAGCCTCTTCACCTCCTTTCTCAAATCTCCCATCTCCAAAACCATCTCCGCCATGACAACCCCAAAATTGGCAACCTTGGCCGCCGAAAAACTCGTAGACTTCTGCTGAGGCATTCTAATGGTTGTTCGTCGTAATAGAAAGCAAAAGTAAAGATAAAAGTAGATGGAAGTGATAAAACAATCACTATAATCGATGGAAATACCTTGGTACAAGACAAAGGTAGATAAAGACTTGAAAATATCGCGAGATAAAATCCAAGGTTCCTATAGGCCAAAACTCGAAAAGTGACACGTCACTGTTGTTGTTATTTCTTTCACTGGAGGTGTAAGAGAGGCGGAGGATGTTACGGAAACTTTTCAAACGCGTGTGTAATTTACATTCCTCGGGTTATATTCAACCACAAAATCACGTTCAGCCACAAGTTTAGTATGGTGAGCCACAAAGTCACGTTGAGCCACAATTTTCCGTTGAGTTGTCAGGCACTCTATAGGAGTGCCCAGGTTGTCAGCCTGCGAACATCCGGGGTTGCGGCCGCACGCCGCAACCTTGGCACGATTAAGAGTCGGCTTGAATGGACCAATGCTCGGATGGCAACTTCGATCTGCATTTAATCACGCACTGCACAGATCCGTCGCCACTTTTTCTAGGCATGAGGAAGGGAAACCAATGTAACCTCAGCACCCGCGTAAGAATAGTATGAATTATGAGTGATAGCCCATGACCGTCCCACCCAATCAATCAATTTCGAGCTCAATGCAATCTATTACTAGGCTGGAAAAACGGCACACACACAGAGTTTATGAAAGGGGAAGGAGAGGGAAAAAAAAGGGAAAACATGATAACAGGAAAATCCCACTTTAGCACCAAGTGAGTACAGTAAGCAACCAAACTTTTGCCTCCAATTCTCCGTGCACATATTACTACGCAGATCCAGCCTCAGGGTTAATCTCTCCCCTAACTCCAATTTGGGTGCCAACCACCCTGGCAGCAACATTCAGGCCAAGGTCTGAGCCGACGTTGAGAGTAACTTCGACTTTCCCGCCTTTCTTGGCGCCCTTGATGGCTGCTTCGGCAATGACTTTGTGCACCTTTAGCACGCGGTTGCGCTCTTCCTCCTCTTCCTCCTCTTCCTCCTCTTCCTCCTCTTCATCTTCGCTATCATCCTCGTCCTTCTCACCATTGACTTGCCGCTCAACCTTCTCAACCACAATTTCCCTAATACCCTCGCAGATTCTAACAATCACGTCGCCGTCAGCTTGAACGTCGAATCGAGCGATCCTCCGAGCGGGAACGGCGGTCTGGGCTTCGAGTATTGTATGAAAGTTGTTGTCTTCGCCGATTACGACGCCTATTGGATGTGAGAGGTGGGGAGCTACGGTCACTGCCGGATGGGTGGATTGCTCGATATCCTCCTTATCGAATTCAACAATGAGTGAGGCTTGGATTGCTGCGCCACGGGCCGAGAGTTCTGATGGGTTGAGTGCCGTTGTGAGTGTCGCCGGAGCGTTTACGGGCACCGACTCTGGGAAGAGGGCGGCGATGCGCGAGGCGATTTTGGGGGTGTGGGAGGTGCCGCCCGAGAGGATCACCTAGATAGATGGTGGTTAGAGTGGTTAGAACTAGGTGGTTAGAAAAATGAGAGGACAAACTTCGCCAATGTCTAACAAGTCCAACTCTGCTTTCTTTACAACATTCTCCACGAGTGACACAATCTGGTCAAAGACTTTCTTTGCAGAAAGCTCGTACCGCAGTCTGTTAACGGTAGAATGGAAATCGTATCCATCAGCGAGCGACTCGATAGAAATGGTCCCCGAGGTGCCCAGAGACAAAGTCCTCTTCGTCCCTTCAGCCTCCAACCTCAGCTTCGCGAGTGACCTCTCATTTTTTGGATCCACCTTATGCTTCTTGATAAACTCTTTCGAGAAGTGATCCACAAGCACCTCGTCAAGCTTCAGCCCGCCAAGTCCATAGTCATGAGCCGTCGCAAGAATGGTGTACATCCCACCCCTAGATGCGACAACAGCAGCATCACACCTGGTACCCCCTAGATCCGCTACCAAAATATTTTTATCAACACCTTGCTCTTCGGGTGTCTGCTTGGCAGCATACGCAAGAACAGCTGCCACAGGTTCATGAATGATCTGCAATACCTCAAGCCCTCCCGCCGCGGCCGCGGCCGCAAGCGCCTCCTTCTGGGTGTCCGAAAAGTCGGTCGGGACAGTAATCACTGCACCAGTAACTCTCCGCCCCAAAAAGTCCGAAGCAGAGTCCCTAAGCCGGATAAGGTGTCTTGTGGTGATCTCATTAATGGTAACGGTGGAAACAGTCTCGTCGCCCGCCTGCTGGAGATTAAATGATGGCACGCCATCGATGTCCACCGGATGGGCAGAGTTGTGACTATTCGTAGGATCAATCTCGGAGTACTTCTTCCCAAGAAAGTCCCGGAAGTACGCTACTGTGTTCTTTGCATTCCGAACCAGATGCGATTTCGCCTGTGTCCCGTGGTACTCTTCCGAACCGACCCATGATAGTACAGTGGGGATTTGTCGATCTAATATTTCCCGTCAGCCTTTCCATCCAATCGACATTCATTCACACCCAACAACCGAACCTCCTTCCTCATTCGCGATAACCTCCGCTTTGCCATCCTATACCTCGTCAGTCTCGAATCCCCTAAGCCAAGGATACAAACACAAACCGGAGTAGTGTACGCAATGGAACTTGTAGTATTCCCGAAAGCAATCCCAATAACCGTCTTGGTATCATCGTCAATCTCCGGACTCGGCGGCGGTGAAGGTGCAGGATTTCCCGACATTGCCACGTATCAGTATATTCCACAGGTATTGGGGGTAGTGGGGGTAGTGGTGGTGGATGATTGATGGAAATGTGTGGTGGGGTGGAAGAGAAAGTCGTGGTTGTTGCCCCTCAGAAGATTGTTTTTTTTTTTGGGGGGGGGGGTTGGCGGTTATCTTTCTTTTTTTTTTAGCGCTGAAAACTGGCCAGTAAAATGGGCGAAACCTGGTTGCCTGGCTGGATCAAATACAATCGCACCTCGTTACCGGTATAATGAAAGCCAAGAGTTTAGGTTCTTTCGTTCGTTATATCGAGGTTTCGGAAGAAATTCCTCATAGCGAGGTCTGTTTGTATGGGAGAAGGGGCGTAATTTTTCAGAAGGCTCATTCGTGACAGCGAGATTCCCGTATAAAGGGTTTCGTTATAGCGAGGTGCGACCATAGGTGTACGAGTGAGGAGCTGTGATGACAAGACAGGGATTTGTTCAGCTTCTAAGTTACAGAGTATTTATCATAAGTTAGACTAGCCGGGTTGGATGGGTGGTGGGAGAAGATCAGCGGACACTCTGGCTTCTGCTTCCCAACAGGAAACTTCGGTCCACAATTTCACCCGAAGGTGTTTCCTTGCTCCGAACCCATGATACTATTATATGAACGCGTCTTTTTTAGAACCTACACATGGGCTTTTTTTGCCAAGACAGGGAAAATGCATTTGAAGTGTGGCAACCAGAAAAAATAATTTTGAGTAAATCAAGTTTTAGTTTTCCATCAACTTTAACATGCTACTACATTATGAAAAGATTGTTTAAAATTAGTTTAAGTACATAGAAAATAGGAGAATGAAGTAATAAATATTTCTATGTAAAATTTGAACTTTATCTATAAGCCTAGGGGATGCTTTTGGTTTTTTATTTTTGGAACCTGGTGGTCACACACATCTTCTTCATTGACTTATACCACTAGTACTAGATTCACATTGTAGACTTCTCTGCTGATTCAAGTTATTGGTCTGAGTTGTATTTCAGTCTTCGTCTTGCTTTAATGGAGATCCCATTCTGAAAGCAACACTTTGGCATAAACCTTCAACTTGTTGCCTCTTTGGTAGCCTACCCTCTTGACCCATAGTATGACTACTATTGGATGTTTTTGTTGTTGGGTTAGTTTTTCCTGAATTCATTCTATCAGCTTTAATAGAATGTTCCTGTTGAATAAGATCTAGAGTAGGCTCTGAATAGAGCCAAGTTGATTGAATATGTGGAGAGGCATATGGACCATACTTGTTCCACATATCATACCTTTATTTCAACCTTAATTCAACATCTTTTGTTTTATGAATTCTAATATTCTTAAGCATTTCAACTCTAACACTGCTTTGTATTAGTTCAAATTTCTCCCAATTGTTAAAAGGTAGCTTCTTTACTAGTACTACTCCTTGAAATTGCTTTAGAAATAGAAAGAAAAAGAAATCATTCAATATTCTTCAAGGGTTTAAAGACTAGAGCCATAGCCGCTTCCCAATCATAGAATATGTTTTTAGAAATATTGTTAAAGAGATTGATTGGCTCAATTGTACCTGCAAGAGTAATAGTTGTAACAGCATTACTGTAGTCAGTTTGGGTCCACATATGACATCTTGAAGCTTTGACCTTTGCAGTTCCAAAGTCTCTAACAACAGAATTTATAGTGTGACACTGTATTTGAAAGCAGAGTTGAATGCTGTCAACTAAATCCTGCTGTACAAATCAACAAAGATAGGCAATTACTGTTTTATTTTTGTTTTGGCTACTGCAATTGTCCACCCATAAGTATAAGTCTAGTCCTAATCTGCTACTAGATACAAGATAGTTATGCAGAAGAGAAACTACTCAATTGGGACTCTTACCTTGCTGAGCTTCAGTATATAAGTAGTGTCAATGTTTATGCATTACTGTATTCTCATTTACAATACCAAATGCATCCATCTTAAAGGGGGAGAAGAAATACCAATAACTTGATTGCTGTTAGAGCTTGGGTATCTCAATTGTTTGTTGATATTCAAAGGAAAAACATGCAGTATTATGGCCACAAGAAGTTGCTTGAGAAATTGAACTCTGATAAACTCCCTGGACTGTCTATAGTCCATTTAATGCTGGGTCAGCTGTTTATTAAACGCCAGCCATTGTTCACTTGAAGATAAATTAGTATCAATAGTTGCATTCTTGCCCTAATTAGTTTTAAGCTGCTGTTTCAAGATGGTGCAATGATCACCAATATCCTTTGCTGGTAACCTGATATTCATAACTTGAAACTGTGGACTCTGCATCCAAAACTTGAAAAAACCATTATATAAGAGAGAAATTATAGGATTAACTATCTTCAAGTCAGAATACAAACCTCAATAGGAGAAAAAAGGAGGTAATAATATCTGATTGTCTGCCTCCATACTTGTACTAATAGATCCAGCTTATTTTCTCACCTTACCTTTCCAAGCCCGTGATGCTACAAGCTTGCTATAATCCTGCTCTCCTGAGCTTAAAAATTCTCCTAACTTCATAGTTACAGCTTTAAGTACCATATGGTCAGAGGGCATTTGACTTGCTTATCGACTGGTAGGGATAGTAGTATTGTTTTCTTAAGATTTTTGATATTGAAACTCTAAGTTGATACTTACCTAATTGTCAATGCAAGATAAAGAAAGCCTTCCAAATATGACGAATAAAAGAGAGGATAAAGTAATGATACATAATACAAAACTCACTAGTCTGATCCCCTTAAGCCATAGTGATAAATGAATATTTGCTATATGGGTACCTATGATTAGCTCCTGCTTTTTCTAATAACATTGTACTTGTAATCAAACAACTGGCCAAGAGTTTGGGAAGCTTCTTCCCAAGTTGATAGTTTAACTACATCCAATTATACAATTGAGCTGATTGGGCTTTCTTATCATACTACTGAATACAGATATAGGCTTTGCAAATTCAATCTTACGCAAATGCTCTGTATAGATTTCTTTTGGCATATCTATCTGAGATGAATTCTGCTTTCTCGTATTAGCTATCATTTCCTTAATAAGTTCATTATTGATATTCAGATTACTCTGAATATGTTCCCAGTCATGCTTATCAGACATATTACTATCATCTAACTCTACTCCCTTTTTAATCAGGAACAATTACAAATTAAATAATTAATCAACTAAGAATTCCTTGTATTGTGTCAAAACGAAATTAGGCGATCAATGAACACTTATAATTTTCACCGTGATATCAGTCTCCTCAATACAACTAGCCCAGCCTAGCCAAGAAAAATAAGTGAAAATAATTTAAATACATAGTAGTGATTAGTACTTAGTATACCGTCAATCGGCCTCAAAACAAAAAGATAGAGCAGGCATTTGAGGTGCCTGTTGATGGTAATGATTTTTGTGGGAGTCCAAAAGCGATGGGTTGCCACGCTCACAGTATTCAGTTAATTTTGTCCACCTACAATACCTGATTTAGTATAAAGCAAGTGGAGATCTGAGGCATTACTTATACCTAACTGATTTTGAGAATCCTCTGACTCTAAACTAGTGGAATTATCAATATTAGATATGAATTCAGAATTGATGTTTCTCTGTTTGTTTTTTAAACAAGTTACTATTAGTTTTTCTTATAATTGAAAGCAAGTTTTAGTTATATTAAGTTCAATACATACTTTGTCTAGTATTTTGATATGTTAAAGAGGTGAAAGAATTTGTTAATGATTAAAAATGAAGAGAAACTGATTTATTGGTATTACAATATTTAAAGAGTCAATTAATAATATTATATTATATCTATAAAGTATTGTTATGTCTTGTGACAATACATTGTATTAACAATTTCATAATATATAAGATTGAGGGTTTATATTTTTGGTCTGGTTTTATAAGGTTGTCTGTGCAACTACCTTTTGTATAAAAAAGTACAACAAGTTTAATTCAATATAGTACAACAACTAGTTATCCAATTGACACTAGATCTAGTGCTACAGATACGCAAGAAGCAGCAGATATTGTAAGGGCAATAAAGTGATATTTGGATATTTTTCATATTTTGGGCTTTAGAAGTTGTAATTCACAATATATGAGACTCTTGAATATATTTTGAACTTTAAGATATATAATCTAGGTATCTGTAAAGCTTACTAGGCCAAAAAAAGATTCTTTCATATTGAGTGCCTATGGGTAGATTCTAAAAAAGATGCGTTCATATAGTAACAATTATGCAAGTTTCCACTATTAGGCATACTTGAATCAGATTGAGGCTATTTTTCAACAATTTAATAAGATCCAGCTAAGTGAAGTAGATCACTCTATCCCCTCCCGGAAGGACTTCTTCTTCTCATAAACGATTAACTTAAAATGTCAGGATTAGATTTAGGGAAGAAATGACACAGTAGATTTTACTAGATTTTATAGGTAGTAGAGTTAGAAGTAAAAGATGTATTTTGAATGCTAACTACAAATCATTATGTTCACTTTCTCTATTTTCCCACATTTCCTCCTCTCCCCCCATCC
>Ga0307509_10004189_pt1 | contig 21061 bp, 24 predicted proteins | sample 10_EM_MG_FD_202245 | JGI IMG/M metagenome (GOLD analysis project Ga0307509, IMG submission 202245) | Populus trichocarpa ectomycorrhiza microbial communities from riparian zone in the Pacific Northwest, United States - 10_EM | ecosystem: Host-associated > Plants > Roots > Unclassified | place... | reverse complement strand
CATGAGTCAAGCTGCTGTATCTCGCTATTCTCCTTTGGCGTTGTTTCTTTCCTCGTTGCTTGGGTTTTCTTCGATCCTGTTCCTAGTATTTCCTTATATCTCAGTTTCTTAGCGTTGGAGAATTGGCTACACGTTTTCCCCTACCCAGTTCGTTTCTTCTTTTCACCACTTTTCTCGCCCCCCTCCTAAACTATCGATAAACTGTGTGTAGAGCATTGATTTAATAATACCGGTAGGAAAAGCGGTGCATGATGAGCTTTTAAGGTGATCACCACAACTACACTAAGACTGTACCTAATATGGGGAGCTGGTGACCGTAAATGATATTGCCGAAAGAACGGTACGATAAGATTGTTACCGGATTCCGACTGGACATCTAGCTATGGGGGCTAGTATAGAGGAAGGGGGGGGGCGGGGGGGGGGGCTAGAAGATATGCCTTCAGGTCCCTCACCACTCCCGAAAAAATTGACCCGGGGCCTTGCAGTATTCCCCACCAGGCCGGACCGAACTTGTGACGAGCTACAAAGTAGGGGGGAGTGCTAGAAGATGACAGGATGGACTCTGTAATTGGCGCAAGCAGAAGAGCCGATGTTGACTTAGGATCATTGGAGGGAATAACTTCGTAGAACGTCTCTTTGTTCAACTTCAAGTGAGTGATGGCCGTTGGCCCCAAATGAGGATCTACTCAAATCGGGTATTCCATTTTTTCCGATAATCCTTCTGCCCGGGCCGAGTGCGATCTGGTGACAGAAGAAACCTCAAAGGTAGTGATGGGCCACGCGCGAGGATCACAATTTCACAAAAGTTCGTATCTCAAAATTGACCGGTATTATAGTAAATTTTTTTTATCCAACTACTCATAGAACTATTACCCCAATTAATCTAAATCCTCCGGTCCATTCCCCATATTTTGCCCAATCAAGTTATAAAAAACATGAAATCTAGCACCATACATTACACCACTGCCGCCATCGGAACACCATAGAGTAGAAGCCATCATATTTTAACAATCCACACGAATGCTGCTGATCGGGGAGGAGGGGTAGGGGGAGCAAGTATCAGACAAGAGCGCATCGGTTCCAGGGGTCCCGCTGCAGTCAATGTTGCCATTGAAGAACGCGTAGACTTAATCGAGGCCATCTCGTTAGCCATATTCTAGAAATATCACCTCAGACGGGTCTGGGGGGAGGGGAATTTACTCTTGCAGACCTGGTTGCCATGTGCCGCGTAGACTCCGGAGCCGATTTTGTCGGTGATGTTGATGCATTGAGACCCGGTAGTCTGCGGACCGCTGAGGCTCTCATGGCTCGGAGGGGGGTTCTGGCACGAACCATCGGTGAAAGGGCGGAATTCTCAGGTTTGGGATCCAGTTTTGGTTTCGGTGGTGGGGTCCGCCACTGTAGCCGGAGCGGGGTTCGCTACTGTAGCGGGATTGGGGTCCGCCACCATAGCTGGAGCTGCGAGTACGGTGGCCACAAAGAAGAAAGTGGAGAGGAAGGTGGTGAATTGCATTTTTAGTGATTGAGTGTCAAGTAGGTTTTGTTTTGAAAAGTAGACTGGTGTGAATCATATCTTGGAATCTGTCTGGCTGTGGGAAGCTGTTCAGGAGAGCGGATTCCTTGGGGTTTATATGTTGTTGTCACCACTGGTGATTCCTGCTGAAGTCTGGGGCTGTGAGTGAGCCCATGCTTGATTTTGTTCATCAATCAGGCCCGCCCAGGGCAATCTTAGACAAAGTACCCTGAGAAGGAATAATATCTACCAGACTGGGTATAGCTTATTTAATTTGAGCCCGTTGGATCTCATTCACTTGTGTTCGTAATTTTGTTGGCTTGCTCTGTTAAGCCATTGCCATTTAACATAGTGACTTCGGCTGAGAATCCTGACAGCGGGTTCAACGATTTTTTACGGTATGGTACCGTACCGGTAGTTGGGATCGAGTTCAGGACGCGCGGTCATGTGTGTTTAGGTTCTAGAAGCAAGCCACAAGTAGCAGGTAGGGAGGACCCGAAAGCATGGATTAACAAAATATATGGTTGATTATCTGTGGGAATCTGAGCCCTGTACTAAATTGGTACTCGAATGTTCGGGTACTGTACTTACGAGTACTTTTGCTTGTATATTAAGACCCCACCGCAACCCCTTGCCCCACAATGGGGTAGATAACTCAGGATTAAGTGATGATCGGCCATTCTGTGCACCTCTCTACATACCAGTCCGACCCTCCAGTGGAAAAACGCCCCTTCAACCTAGAGACACACCGGAGAAAGGGGTTAGTGGCGGTGAGAGCCTGCGAAATGGATGCTAGGTTAAGGTATATAGTTGGTAGCGATTACTCCGCAAGGGTATCCAATACCCATTTATCTCGCTGTAGTTACCGCGACGATTTGCCAGTCGCAGTTCCAACCTCCACCTGCGATGGTTTATGTCGTCGACTAGTCGACTGCTTGGATACTAATCTACCAAAGTTTCAGAATCATCTTGTTCTAGATATTAAGAAGCTTCATGTAGGTAAGGCTAGATCTTAGATCACTCTTCTTACTATTAAGTACCATTCACCATTACCGTACTCCCCATGCATGACCGACGTCCCCTTAAACCTATCCCACTATGCGAATCACCCTCACTATTTGCTTGAGCAGTGCCCAGGGGTAACAGCAAGTCATTGGTCAGTCGATAATTACCTTACTGCTACAAGTCTACGTAATGAAACCAAAAGCTGACTGCTACACTACCCCTAGGACCATTCGAAACAGCAAAATTCGCCCCCAGAGACGCTTACCGGTACAACTGTGAGGGGAGGTGTTTTCGTACAAGCCAGGGATTATTTCACTGGGTAATGATCATCCCTTGTACGAAAAAATCTCTAGGGCACTCTTGGACTCCAGATCCGTTTGGTACAACTCCCTTGTTGGGATAGAATGAGCATCCTATAGACGGATGAGACATGTAGATTTAGGACCTTCCTAATCCAGTACTTGCACCTAATGCCAGTACGGCAAGTAATCAGCAGAATACAACCCCAAATCGACGTAATTGGAGGATACATAGTGAAGATTACCCTGAAGAAGTATCCTACCCTCCTTTAATGGCATGTCGGTAATCTGCATGCCTCATCCGTCCATGGGATGTGCCGTCGAAAATTAGTCAGTAGGCAACTATTTCTAGTTACGAGTGACTTATTGGCTTTTTAACGTTCAAATAACCCAGCATCGTACCGTAGTGGGAATTGATTTCCAACAAACCACGATACTCGGAGACTCCTAAAGTAGGATTAGCGTGGTGGTTACGAATTTCACTGTTTCAGACCACACATGGACAGTGTCCCCAGGTACCGGTTGAACACTGCCCCTAGTGTCTTTTTTTGGGAAAATACCCTACGATATTCAAACCATAGCGGCCACAACCCCGTAGTACGCAAACAGAGCCTCTCGATCTAGGGTTTCGGCAAACGCAAATGATTTTGTGGCAAAAAAATTAGAGAGGCATCATAGATGGCCAGGAGGTAATGATTATGACGCTTTAATCAATTTTCGGTCAATGAATTCTGCATTCCACACCAGGCCTGCAGTTGAGCAATGCTTGTTTTCTGTAAGACTTTGATAGGAAGTAAAACTTATTTTTAAGTTTTTTCTCTTGTTGGACGCTCTCGATAACCGAGTGCCCTGCCGAGAGACTCGAGTATGGGAGAAAATTCACGAAGAGTTATGCGATTCTCTTTGAATCTAGGAAAGGAACTTTTTCGCTAATGCCAATTGTCGCGTAAGAGAATCTCTCTCGATACTCACCTATTGGGCGACAATTGGCTGCGAGTCTAAGTTTGCTTGAGGGGTCTTTTTGCACTAGCTAGCGATAATACCAGGTATTCTAAACATATTCTTCAAGTTCCAATTCAACATGACAGGTGCCTGGACCCATCTAAGTAGAGTTGATCACACTCTATAGCTTGCTCCTACTTGTGGACCCTCGGTATTGGTTGGAGCTATGCGCATAGTCTTTCCCTGGCAAGCGCAACTTGTGGGGTCCAAAAGGTGGAGGATTCGTCATGTCAAAGTCCCTTCATTTCGCCCAAGGCACCGGTATCACCTATTATATTACACTCACCCGAGGAATGCGCCTTGCACCAGCCTTTGAAACTTGAAATTCGTAGACGAGCGAGTGAGATGACATGACACTACTACTAACTCCCCCCGAAAGCCAATCCCTCAGTGATTCCAAGTATAGAATTTCCAAACTGCAATACTAATCTACGCAACCCACCAGAAAGAACAAGAGTCGCCAGTGTTTGCTCAATAGCTGCGGACCCCTCCACCTACTAAACCACCAATGCCCTTCTCTAGAAGATTCATTCCGTAAAAGCTCTAGAGGAGAGTACATGGACGAAACGAGAACCTTAGACACGTTCCACTCTACATCGGGAGTGCCATAGACAGAAAAACACTCACAAATGAATAGGATGTGGGTGAGAACACACCACTAGACGTGCTCCTCTCCTTTCCTCCCTCCTCCCTCCCCTACCTTCCCAATCTGCCTCCATTGAGGTCATAGGCCATGCCTCCCCCCGTTCAATTCAGGTACACGATGTCCCCCCCCCAACGACTTCGACAACTCCACCCGCTATTGGCTTTTGTACTTCTATAAACTTTCTTCGCACAATGAAAAAGAAGGGCAACGCAGCTAAGGAGTGAGGGTTTATGTCAAACTACTGGCTAAGCTAGACACCCTGAGTCCAAGGACTACTTTATTCCAACTATGATATGAGCCACGAGCCTGATATGGGTCATGATCAAATGCCCTAATTGAACGCAGAGGGTAATATAGGTTGAGAGATGATCCACTGAGGGTTCCCCGGCGCTGTATTGGTCGACCTACTAGTGAATTAGAGGAGTGAGACATATTGGGATGAATGATTTTCTTTATCTTTCATCTTATTTCCCTTTCTACAATATTATGTGCTATATTTTGGTCTGCTAGGCTGCTGTACGAATTAAGCTGCAGATCTGGTTAGTGCATAGTGGTTAAGGCTCTCTTTTTGGTCGGGGTTGGGTTTGGCATTCGGAATGGAATGACATTGGGTTCTTATACCGCCAACCAGTTCCAAACGAGTGATACTTTATGAACCCAATTGCAGAACGCATGCCGGGCCATACAAGGTGGGAGTGCCCGGGGAGTGATTTGAACTTTGATGTCAGCTGGCTTATTGCTAAACGCGCCGTCCGATAGGGGGTTTGGTTTTGACCGGTTTACCTTCCCTTAGGGTGGATAGAGGTGGGGTGGGTGATGGACAACAGAGCGAATTGATGTACCTTGGTGATATACTCTAGTGTGCTGTACTGTATTCGTCTGTGCCGATGCTGATCGGAAAACAGGGTCCCTATATTACCATTTTAAACTATCCAGTCATTACGAACAAGACATTTTTGATATTTAGAAATTTCAGCTATAACTTTGCTGGATTTCTTTAAGTTACTGTAGGTGCAGTGTTGGTCCTGTGGTTTCTCACAAATGTATAAGGGGTTATTATGACAGCCCTAGTGACCGAGGATGCAGAAATCTGTTTTTGGACTCTGACCGATCCCAGGAGACCTGAAAGATATATAGGGATGGGGTGCGTACTCATTGGAGGGGGGGCGAGATATTGGGCTGGGGTTATTGGGAGTCTTTTGAAAGGGCTATCGCCATTTCTTGGCTAGTAAATGAATCATCATCATTTGTATTAAGAAATGCGCCGGTGGTTTATTTACATGGAGATGGGACGTTTAATGGGGGAAATGGTGACTTTATTGGTAATCATTGTGGAGATTCTGTTATTTTGAGTGGAAAACCCTTGTATCTTAAGTTGGGGACCGCGGAATTAGAACTTGTGAAGATATTTGTGGCTTCCGGCGGTGATTGTTTTTCAATGTGGGATACCCGGGCGCAAATTAAATATGATACCCTGATCGCTCAGGATAGCCGCTGCACCTTGTCCACAATCCTAGTTTATCAACTATCGACTGTGAGTGAGAGGTAGCACAACCCCTTAGTAGGAGAGATAATAAAATATTGATTCTGGAGGCTAAGTTCTACGCGAATTATATCTAACAAAAGTCTGATCTGGCGGTTGATCTGGTGGCTAGGGGCACAGGTAGTACAGTAGGTTTATTAGGGGCCATCGTTACGACGCTCTCCTTTTTAATATAGGCAAATTTAGCTCTAGGTGAGCCTGTTCTATCGCCGGCCCTCGGAGTTGTCACGGATGGCCGTCTATCCCTTGGGGTGTCATAAACAGGAAAATTCGCGACCACGCATGGTAATCCTCTCGAGGGGTTTTTTGAATTGGATGATTTGCAGACAATTCAAGATTGTGATGATGCTGAGTCACTCGGGGGTTGAAGAGCCCCGCCTTCCTTCAGTCTCCAAAGAATGTGCTCAATAACTCCTCCAGTGCGGGTAGCAAAGGGCGGAAGATGTCTCGACATACAGTTCATTATAGCACAAGCTGTTTCAATACGAACTCTTTTAATGTGTGGAACAAATATAACATTGCCAATAATCGGTCTCCGCTCCTATCCTAGCGATCACCTCTGGAGCCTAGCTGGGGCAGCAGGATATCCGAGAGCGCCGCGTTGAGAATGTACAGTCGGGAAATGTGTTCATGCAAACTGAGGAATTCAGAATAAGGAATTCAGAAGCTAGGTAACGGGGGCGGGAAAGCTGAAAGTGATAACGCAATCCTGTTTGTCTATGGAGCTCTGGGAGTTGGCAAGACACCTGAGTTATATCTTTTTCGAGAATCCTTCAGCACTACCGAGTGCTATCCAGTGACTTGAGGAACCTGAAAAGTAGTGATATGCCACAAACGAGGATCACAATTTCACAAAATTTTATATCTGAAAACGGACCGGTATAATAAAAGGTTTATCCAACTATTCATAGAACTATTACCTCCCCAATTAATCTACTGTAAATCCTCTGATCCATTCCCCATATTTTGCCCAATCTAGTTATAAAAAAACATGACATCTCGCACCATACATTACACCACTGCACTGCCTCCATCGGAACACCGTAGAGTAAGACCACGCATATTTTAACAATCCACACGAATACTGCTGATCGGGGAGGAGGGGTAGGGGGAGCAAGTATCGGGCAACAGCGTTCCGGTTCCGCTGCAGTTAATGTTGCCATTGAAGAACACATAGACTTAATCACACCCATCTCGTTAGCCAGAATCTAGGAAACTCACCTCAGACAGTACTAGGGGGAGGTGAACTTACTCTTGCAGACCTGGTTGCCATGTGCCGCGTAGACTCCGGAGCCGATTTTGTCGGTGATGTTGATGCATTGAGACCCGGAAGTCTGCGGACCGCTGAGGCTCTCATGACTCGGAGGCGAATTCTGGCAGGAGCCATTGGTGAAAGGGCGGAATTCCCAGGTTTGGGATCCAGATTTGGTTTCGGTGGTGGGGTCCGCCACTGTAGCCGGATCGGGGTTCGCTACTGTAGCGGGATTGGGGTCCGCCACCATAGCTGGAGCTGCGAGTGCGGTAGCCACAAAGAAGAAAGTAGATAGGAAGGTGGTGAATTGCATTTTTAGTGATTGAGTGTTAAGTAGGTTTTTGTTTCGAAAAGGTAGACTGTTGTGTGAATTGTATCTTGGAATCTCTCTGGTTGTAGGAAGCTGTTCAAGAGAGTGGATTTGATGGGGTTTATATGCTGTTGTTTCCACTGGTGATGTGTGCCGAAGTCTGGGGCTGTGAGTGAGAGTCAGCGCTTGATTTTGTTCACTAGATAGGCCCGAGCCATCGCAATCCAAAACAAAGCACCCCGAGAAGGAACAATGTCTTCTAGACTGGGTATAACTTATTTAATTTGAGCCCGCTGGACCTCATTAACTTGTGTTCGTAACTTGTTGGCTTGCTTGGTTAAACCTATTGCGGTTTATCTTAGTGACTTCCGTGGCGCATCCTGACAGCGGGCTCAACAACTTTTTTTAAGGTATGGTCCCGCATCGGTAGTTGGGATCAAATTCAGGACGCGTGGTCATGTGTGCTTGGGATCTAAAAGCAAGCACAAGTAGCAGGTAAGGAGCACCCGAAAGCAGGGAATAGAAAAATATATGGTTGATCATCTAGCCGAGTATGCGTATCTAAGCCCTATACTAAATTAGTACATATTAAGATCCAGCCAAAAGTCCTTGCCCCACCATGGGGTAGATAACCCAGGATTAAGTGATGATCCGCCATTCTGTGTATCCCTCTACATGCCAGTCCGACCCCTCCAATGAAAAAACGCCCCTTCAACCTAGAAATACAATGGAGAAAGGGGTTAGGGCGGTGAGAGCCTGCGCTGAGGCGTATAGTTCGTAGAGATTACTCCGCAAGAGTATTCAATACCCATTTATCTCACGGGAGTTACCACAGGTGATTTGCCAGTGGCAGTTCCAACCTCCACCTGCGATGGTTTATGTCGCCGACTGGCCGACCGCTTGTATACTAATCTACCAAAGTTTCAGAATCATCCTACTCTAGATATTAAGAAGCTTCATGCCGGTAAAGCTAGATCTTAGATCACTCTTCTTACTATTAAGTACGATCACCATTACCGTCTCCCAATGCATGACCGGCGTTCCCTGAAGCCTATCCCACTATGCGAATTATACGCACTGTTTATTTAAGCAGTGCCAAGGGGTAACAGCAAGTCTTTGCAGTCAGTACCTTGTTGTACTACTACAAGTATACGTAATGAAGCCAAAAGCTTACTGCTGCACTATCCCTAGGACCATTCGAAACAGCAAGATTCGTCCCTAGAGATGCTTACCGGTACAACTGTCAGGGGAGGTGTTTTCGTACTTGTACAAGGCAGGGATTATTTCACTGGGCAACGATCACCCCTTGTACTAAAACATCTCCCGGGTACTCTTGGACTCTAGATCGGTTTGGTACAGCTCCCTTGTTGAGATAGAATGAGTATCCCATGGACTGATGAGACACCTAGATTCAGGACCTTCCGAATCCAGTATCTGCATGCCTCATCCGTCCATTGGATAGGTCGTCGAAGATTAGTCAGAAGACAACTATTTCTAGTTCCGAGTGACTTAATAGCTTTTTAACGTTCAAATAACCCAGAATCGTTGTGGGAATTAATTTCCAACTAACCACGATACTCGGAGACTCCTAAAGTAGGATTAGCGTGGTGGTTACGAATTTCATCGTTTCAGATCCCACATGGACAGTGCCCCCAGGTACCGGTTGAACACTGCCCCATAGTGTCTTTTTTGGGAAGATACCCTACGATATTCAAACCATAGCGGCCACAACCCCGTAGTACGCGAACAGAGTCTATTGATTTAGGGTTCTGGCAAACACAAATGATTTTGTGGCAAAAAAATTAGAGAGGCATCATAGATGGCCAGGAGGTGATGATTACGACGCTTTAATCAATTACCGGTCAATCAATTCTGCATTCCACCCTAGGCCTGCAGTTGAGCAATGCTTGTTTTCTCGAAGACTTTGACGGGAAGTAAAAACCAATTTTCGTGTTTTTTCTCTTTTTTGAAGCTCTCGATAATCGAGTGCTCTGCCGAGAGACTCGAGCATGGGAGAAAATTCACGAAGAGTTATGCGATCCTCCTTGAATCTAGGGAAAGAAGTTTGTCCCTGATGCCAATTATCTCGTGAGAGAATTTCTCTCGATACTCACCTATTGGGCGACAATTGGCTGCGAGTCTAGGTTCGCTTGAGGAGCCTTCTTGCACTAGCTAGCGATAATACCAGGTATTCTAAACACATTCTTCAAGTTCCAATTCAACATAACAGGTGCTGGCCCCGTCTGGGTAGAGTAGGCCACACTCTATAGCTTGCTCGCCGCTTGTGGACCCTCGGTATTAGTTCGAGCTGTGCGCATAGTCTTTCCCTGGCTAGCACAACCTGTGCGTCCAAAAGGTGGAGGATTCGTCATGCCAAAGCCCCTTCATTTCGTCCAAGGAACGGGCATGGCCTATTATATTACCCTCACCCTCGGGAATGCGTCGTGCACTAAGTTAGTTTTTGAAACTTGAAATTCGTAGACGAGCGAGTGAGACGACATGACACCACCTACCAACTGTCTCTGAAAGCCAATCCCTCAGCAATCCTAAGTATCAATAAAATAAAATAATAATTGACCGCTGGGAGAGTTTACTGATCCGCCCAATGCTGGCCCTGCCGTAACCCCTGCCCTACCTGCCTAGAATTTCCAAACTGCATCACGAATCTACACAGCTTATCAGCAAGAACAAGAGCCGTGAGTCTTTGCTTCAATAGCTGCTTACCCCTCCACCTACTAAACCATCTATACCCTTCTCTAGCTGATTCGTTCCTTAAAAGCACTAGTTGAGGGTACACGGAAGAAACGAGAACATCAACACGTTCCACTCTACCTCGGGAGTGCCCGGAACAGAGAGGAAAAACACTTACAAAGGAACAGGATGTAGATAAGAACACACCCCTAGATCTGCCTCCCTCCCTCCCTCCCTCCCTCCCTCCCTCCTCTCCCCAATCTCCCTCAATTGAGATGATAGGGGCCATGCCTCCCACTGACCAATCCCATTACACCATGTCTCCCACCCCCGCCCCTTCCACCACTCCACCGGCCATTGGCTTTTACAATCTATAATCTTTCTCCGCAAGGTGAAAAAGAAGGACAATACAACTAACGGGTGAGGGTTTGTGTCAAACTACTAGGTAGGCTGTACACCCCAAGTCTGAGACAAAGGACAACTCTATTCCAACCATGAGCCAAGTGCTTCATATGGTTTATGATCAACTGCCCTGAAGAATTTATAGAATTTCGTGAAGAGGATTTTGTATATAATTGGGTAAGAGCAGTTTTCGTGTTAATTGACTTAATCTTCTTACCACCTATCGCGGAAGTTGATGATTCCTATATACTACAAAAAGGTCAACCTTACAGATATCCACCACACCTGGTGGTTCCATCCCTTCCAATCCGTAACGCATCTCTCTCCATTCTAAACAGCTCCCAAACAACTCCTCGTGTCTCCTCGCATACGTCCAGACTGCTCCTCGTTTCCTCTCCTTGCATGAGTCTAGACTTCTCCATGTTTGAGGTTATCAGGAAGCCCCTGACAACCTCCGCTACTTACAACATGCCCTATTTGAACGCTGGGGACGATATGGGTCGAGGGAGAGGGGCCGAGGGTTTTTCGGTGCCTTATTGGTCAACCTACTAGTGGATTAGAGGAGTGGAAGAAGGTAGGATGAATGGCTTCTTTCCCTTTCACTTCATTTTTACTTTAACGATATCATGTTAGGTTTGGAATTAGTGCTGGATTTTGGTCTGCTAGACTGTGGTACGAATTGAGCTGTAGGTCTGGTTAGGGCACGGTGATTAAGGCTTTCTTGTTTGTCGGGGTTGGGTTCGGCGTTCGGAATGACATTGGGTTCTTATATGATACAGTACCAGCAACCAGTTCCAAACGAGTGATATTTTATGAACCCAATTGCCGAACGCATGACGGGCCATACAAGGTGGGAGCGCCTTGGGAGTGATTTGAACTTTGATGTCAGCTGGCTTATTGCTAAACGCGCCGTCCGATAAGGGGCTTGGTTTTGACCGGTTTACCTTCCATTGGGGTGGATAAAGGTGGCGTGAGTGGTGGACAATGCAATGATTTGGTGTACTTTGGTGATAGATTCTAGTGCTGTACTGTGTTTGTCTGTGCCCATGGTGATCGGAAAACAGGGTCACTATAGTACCATTTTAAACTATCCCGTCATTACGAACGAGAGATTTTCAATATTTAGGCATTTCAGCTATAACTTTGCTGGATTACTTTAAGTTAGGGGCAGTGTTGGTCCTGTGGTGTCTCAATAATGCATAAGGGGTTATTATGGCAGCCCTAGTGATCGAGGGCCCAGAAATCCGTTTTGGACTCTTATCGATCCCAGGAGGCTGAAAGAGATATAGGGATGGGATGGGTACCCCTGGGGGGATGTTGGGTTGGGGTCATCGGGAGTCTTTTGCAAGGGTTATCGCTGTTTCTCGGCTACTAGTAAATGAATCATCATCATTTGTATTAAGAAAGGCGCCGGCGGTTTATTTACATGGAGACGGGACGTTTAATGGGGGAAATGGTGACCTTTATTCGTAATTATTGTAGAGATTCTGTCATCTTGAGTGGGAAAGCCTTGCATCTTAAGTTGGGGACTGCAGAATTAGCACTTGCGATGATGTTTGTGACTTCCGGCGATGTATGCTTTTCAGTGTCGGATCCTCGGGCGCAAATTGGATGTGATACTCGAATTGCTCACCATAGCGGCTACACCTTGTCTACAATCCTAGCCTATCATCAACTATCAACGGTGAGTGAAAGGTAGCACAACTTCTTAGTAGGAGAGATAATAAAATATTGATTCTGCAAGCTACATTCTACTCGAATTATATCTAACAAGATTGAAAAAATTGAAAAAGTGTGATCTGGAGGTTCTTATGATGGCAAGGGGCACCAGTAGTCCAGTAGGTTTATTAGGGGCCGTCGTTACGACGCTCTCCTTTTTAACATAGGCAAATTTAGCTCTAGGTGAGCCTGTTCTATCGCCGGCGCTCGGAGCCGCCATGGATGGCCGTCTATCCCGTGGGGTGTGAGAAACATGAAAATTCACGACCACGCATGGTAATCCTCTCGAGGGGTTTTTTCGAATTGGATGATTTGCAGATAATTCGAGATTGTGATGACGCTGAGTCACTCGGGCGCCGAAAAGCCCCGCCTTCCTTCAGCCTCCAAAGAATGTGCTCAATAACTCCTCCAGTGCGGGTAGCAAAGGGCTGAAGATCTCTCAACACACAGTTCATGATAGCACCAGCTGTTTCAATACGAACTCTTTTAATGTGTGGAACAACTATACCATTGCATATGATCGGTCTCTACTCCTAACCTGGTGATCACCTCTAGAGCCTAGCTGGGGCAGCAGGATATCCAAGAGCGCCGCGTTGAGAATGTAGGGAAATGTGTTCATGCAAACTGAGGAATTCAGAATGAGGAATTCAGAAGCTAGGTGACTGGAGTGGGAAAGCTGAAGGTGATAACGCAATCCTGTTTTGCTATGGAGCTCCTGGAGCTGGTAAGACATTTAAGTTACATCTTTTCCGAGAATCCTTCTGCACTACGGAGTGCTATCCCGTGACTTGACGAACTTGAAAAATAGTGATATGCCACGCACGAGGATCACAATTTCACAAAATTTTATATCCCGAAACAGACCGGTATAGTAAAAAGTTTATCCAACTATTCATAGAACTATTACCTTCCCAATTAATCTAAATCCTCCGATTCATTCCCCATATGTTGCCCAATCAAGTTATAAAAAAACATGAAATCTAACACCATAAATTACACCACTTCCTCCATCGGAACACCATAGAGTAGAAACACTCATATTTTAACAATCCACGCAAATACTGCTGATCGGAGAGGAGGGGTAGGGGGAGCAAGTATCGGACAAGAGTGCATCGGTTCCAGGGGTCTCGCTGCAGTCAATGTTGCCATTGAAGAACGCGTAGACTTAATTGAGCCCATCTCGTTAGCCATATTCTAGAAAACCCACCTCAAATGGGTCTGGGGGGAGGGAAACTTACTCTTGCAGACCTGGTTGCCATGTGCCGCGTAGACTCCGGAGCCGATTTTGTCGGTGATGTTGATGCATTGAGACCCGGAAGTCTGCGGACTGCTGAGGCTCTCATGACTCAGAGGCGAATTCTGGCACGAACCATCGGTGAAAGGGCGGAATTCCCAGGTTTGGGATCCAATTTTGGCTTCGGTGGTAGGGTCCGCCACTGTAGCGGGAGCGGGGTTCGCTACTGTAGCGGGATTGGGGTCCGTCACCATAGCTGGAGCTGCGAATGCCGTGGCAATAAAGAAGAAAGTAGAGAGGAAGGTGGTGAATTGCATTTTTAGTGATTTGAGTGTTAAGTAGGTTTTGTTTTGAAACGTAGGTTGTTGTGTGAATTGTATCTGGGAATCTGTCTGGCTGTGGGAAGTTGTCCAGGAGAGCGGATCCCTTGGGGTTTATATATTGTCGTCACCATTGGTGATTTCTACTGAAGTCTTGGGCTGTGAGTGAGAGCCCGTGCTTGATTTTGTTCACTAGTCAGGCTCTACCAATCGCGATCTAAGACAAAGAACCCCGAGAAGGAATAATGTCTTCCAGACTAGGTATAGGCTATTTCGGTGGAGCCCACTAGATCTCATTAACTCTTATTCGTAATTATGTTAACCTACTCTGAAATCTTATTGCGGTTTAGCTCAGGGACTTCCGTTGCGCATCCTGACAACGGGGTTCAACGAGTTTCTACTGTTGGTACCGGTGGTTGAGATCGCATTAAGGACGCGCCGTCATGTGCGCTTAGGATCTAGAAGGGAGCCACAAGTGGCAGGTAAGGAGCACTAGAAGTAAGGAATAGAAAAATATGATTGATTATCTGTGCATATCTGAGCCCCATGCTAAATTGGTACACGAATCTTCGGGTACTTGTACTGTACAACACCCGGACAAAACATCGTTGGTGGCCCTTTTTACACCAAAAATACCCATTTTTTAGAACACGGGAACTCCGCCATCTCTGGTGAAAATGGATTAATTCATTGTGGACTGGTCATTCTGTTGACTTCAAACTGCCATTTTAAATATTGAAGAAAATAGTGTAATATTGGGAAAACTGCCACGATGCCAAATTGGTGATTTTGAAATCAGGTACCCTTCTCTGTGTTTTAGGGGGTACTTGGGCTCACCAACTACGAGTTTTTTCCAAGAACTATTTAACTTTGTTTGCATATCAGGATCCCACCACAAAGGCTTGTGCTCCGCCATCATAGGTATCCGTCTACATACTAGTCCAACCCCTGCAATAAAAAAACGCCATCGGTTTGCGATTTCTAGTTCCCAGTACAAGAAACCTATCGGCTTTCTAACCTTCAGACGACTCCGCATCATCCATAGGAATTAATTTCCAACCACGATACTCAAGGACTCCTCAAACCGGATTAGCGTGCTACCTACGAATTTTACTATTTCAGACTACACAAGGACTGTGTCCCCAGATACCAGTAGAACACTGTCCCATAGTGTCTTTTTTTTTTGTTGAAAAAAAATACCCTACGATATTCAAAGCATAGCCACCACAATGCCGCAGTACGCAAACATCGTCTATTGATCCAGGGTTGCGGCACACGTAAATCATGTTGAGGCAAAAATAATCGGAGAGCGATCTTAGATGGCCAAAAGGTGATGATTGGGACGCTTTAATCAGTTTTTGGTCAATGAATTCTTCATTTCACGCCAGGCCAACAGTTGAGCAATGCTTGTTTTCTCGAAGACTTTGATGGGAACGAAAACTAATTTTGACGCTTCTTCTCTTTTTAAATGCTGTCTACTACTCCAGTATAGTGCCCTGCGGAATGACTTGCACATGGGAAAACATTCACGAAGAATTATGCGACCCTCTTTGCATCTAGAGAAAGAACTTTGTCGGTGATGCCTACTATCTCGTGAGGGAATTTCTCTCGATACTCACCTATTGGGCGACAATTGGCTGTGAGTCTAGGTTTGCTTGAAAGTTTTGCACTAACTACAGTAGCTAGGATACTAGGTAACCCAAACATCTTGTTCAAACCCCAATCCAACATGACAGGGGCCCGACCCATTCTAAACAGAGTAGGAAGCGCTCTATTGATTGCCCACCCTTCGTGGACCCTCAGTATTGGCTCCAGCTGGGCGCATAGCCTCTCCCTGGCTAGAAAGACTTGTGACATCTAAAAGGTGGAGGACTCGTCATTACAAAGTCCCCTCATTTAGTCCTAGACACGGGTATCTCGTCGTGCACTAGATTTTGAAACTGAAATTCATAGACAGACGGGTGAGACAACACGACACTACCAACCGGCGCCCTCCGGAGGCCAATCCCTCAGCGATCCTATGTATCAATAAAATAGGGTAAAACAATAATTGGCCTCTGCAGGAGTTTACTGATCCGCCCAATGCTGGCCCTGCCGTAATCCCTGTCCTACCTGCGTAGAATTTCCAAACTGCAGCACGTATCTGCACAGCCCACCAGCGAGAACGAGACTAGTCAGTGCTTGCTTCAATAGTTGCGGACCCTCACCTACCAAACCATACATATCCTCCTCTAGCAGATTTGTTCCGCAATGGCATAAAAGGACAGTGCGTGGACCAAATGAGAACCCTAGACACGTGCTACTCTACCTCGGGAGTTGCCGGCAAAGACAAGAAAAACACCCGCAAAGGAACAGGATGTGGATGGGAACACATCTAGATCTGCTTGTCTCCCTCCTTCCCCTTCCCATTCCGCCTCCATTGGGGTGATAGGGGCCATCCCCCCCCCTTCAATTCAAGTACACGATCTCTCCCCCCACCACACGGCTTCCACAACTCCACCGGCCATTGGCTTTTACACTTCTATAAACTTTCTTCGTAAGATGAAAAAGAAGGACAACACAGCTAAGGGGTGAGGGTTTATGCCAAACTACTGGGTAAGCTGGACACCCCAATTCCAAGACAAAGGACTACTCAATTCTCACCATGAGCCACGAGGTTTACATGGTTTACGATCAACTGCCCTATTAGAGGAGTGAGACATATTCGGATGAATGGTTTTTCTCTCTTTCATCTAATTTCTCTCTCTACGATATCATGTTAGTTAGGTTTGGAATTAGTGCGGTATCTTGGTCTGCTAGGCTGCTGTACGAATTAAGCTGCAGGTCTAGTTAGTGAACGGTGGCTAAAGCTCCCTTGTTTGCCGGTGCCGGGTTCAGCAGAATGACACCGGGTTATTCCAGTATGATAGCCATTTCAGAACGAGTGATACTTTATGAATGCAATTGCACGGAGCATACAGGGCCTCCCAAGGTGGGAGTGCTCAGGGGTGATTTGAACCTTGATGTCGGTTTGCCAAACACCACATTTCCATGGGGGTTGGTTTTGACGGGTTTACCTTCCCTTGGGGTGTGTAGAGAGGGAGTTGGCGATGGCCAATGCAGTGATTTGATGCACCTGGGTGATACACCTTAGCGTGCTGTACTGTGTTTGCCCGTGCCGATGATGATCTGAAAGCAGGGTCCCTAAGGTACCGTTTTACATTATCCTGTTATTGCGAACATGAGATTTCCAATATTTAGACACATTAGCAGTGATCCCAAGCGGCCAGTCCGTTCGGTTTGGGCCCTGCTGGACTGGCCCAGTCTTTTTCAGAGATGACTGGGCTGCACTGTGGGAAAATGGCTTTCCAAAACCAAAGCCGGGCCCGGACTGTGCCGCAGGCTTCGGGTTATGAGTGATAGCAAGTTTGAACCTAGACCCTAGTATGTAAAAATGGCTTTCTGCGTATTAGGGTTTCAGAAGACTGTGGAGTGTAGGAAAAGACTGTAAGCTACAGGGGAGGACAGCCGGAGGGTGGCGATAGGAGACAGGAATTAGGGGTGACGGCCCTAGAGAGGGAACAAACAGTGGGGGAGTGCAGCGGAAGGCCCGGGACGGCTGATGGTGCGGGACCCCCGATGGAATATGAGTGATGCACTATGATGCCATGCAACAGACGAAGTAATTAATATTCCTGAAAGAAAGACATGAAGGTTGAATAGATAATCAAGCCTCCTAGTATTAAGATAAGACTGATCCAATTCATTCTTCTCTAACCTTAATTTTCTCTTTTAAACACCTCTATAAATGGTTGTTTCTTGAAGATATATGCTTGCTTGCTTATTAGTTTACTCACGTGACACATGATTTGCAAGATCATAAACAGTGAGAGACGCGAAATCTTGAACCTGAAGTGTCTGATCATACCGGCTGAAAAGATGAAACTTGAAACATCCCCAAGGCCCTACAGGCATCTGCCCTAGGGCGTGAACTGAGCGGAAAAAGGACGGACTATCGCAGGGGGTCCGTTAGTTCCTAAATCTAAGAAGGACGAACTGGACTGTTCGGAACACTGAAGCTAGCATAAGCAGAAGGGCCGTACTGACTCAGGATCATTGGAAGAAATGACTTGGTAAAATGTCCCTTTGTCTACCTTCAAGTGAGCGCTGGCCATTAGTCCTAAATGAGGAACTACTCAAATGGGTTATTATATTTTTTCCGACAATCCTTCAGCTACGACCGAGTGCGATCTGGTCACTACAGGAACCTCAAAAGTAGCGATAGGCCACGCGCAAGGATCACAATTTCACAAAAGTGCACATCCTAAAACGGACCAGCTAAAACAATTTATCCAACTATTCATAGGATTATCACCTCCCCAATTACTCTAAATCCCCCAATTCGTTCCCCACAATTGGCCCAATCAAGTTGTAAAAAACATGCAACCTAGCACCATACATTACACCACTTCCTCCATCGGAACACCATAGAGTAGAAACACTCATATTTTAACAATCCACACGAATACTGCTGATCAGGGAGGAGGGGTAGGGGGAGCAAGTATCGGACAAGAGCGCATCGGTTCCAGGGGTCCCGCTGCAGTCAATGTTGCCATTGAAGAACGCGTAGACTTAATCAAGGCAATCTCGTTAGCTAGATTCTAGAAATCTCACCTCAGATGGGTGTGGGGGAAGGAAGCTTACTCTTGCAGACCTGGTTTCCATGTGCCGCGTAGACTCCGGCTCCGATGTGGTCGGTGATGTTGATGCATTGAGACCCGGAAGTCTGCGGACCGCTGAGGCTCTCATGACTCGGAGGCGAATTCTGGCACGAACCATCGGTGAAAGGGCGGAATTCCCAGGTTTGAGATCCAGATTTGGTTTCGGTGGTGGGGTCCGCCACGGTAGCGGGAGCGGGGTTCGCAACTGTAGCGGGATTGGGGTCCGTCACCATAGCCGGAGCTGCGAGTGCGGTAGCCATAAAGAAGAAAGTAGAGAGGAAGGTGGTGAATTGCATTTTTAGTGATTGAGAGTTAAGTAGGTTTTGTTTTGAAAAAGTAGATTGTTGTGTGAATTGTATCTGGAAATCTGTCTGGCTGTGGGAAGTTGTCCTGGAGAGTGGATTCGATGGGGTTTATATATTGTTGCCACGACTGGAGATGTCTGCGGAGGTCTAGGCTTCGAGTGAGAGCCAGTGCTAGATTTTGTTGACCAGTCAGCCCCTACGCATCTCAATCCAAGACAAAGCACTCAAGGAAGGAATAATGTCTTCCAGACTGGGTATAACTTATTTAATTTGAGCCCGTTGGATCTCACTCACTTATGTTCTTAATTTAATAGTAGGTTGGGACAACCTATCGCCAATTGGGCAAGGCACACAAAGGTCGGCTCGGACAAAGAGAATGGTGTCTCAGAGATGGTCGGCAAAACGTACTCCCGGTTGCTGGGCCATTGCGGGGTCATAGCCCAAAGAGACTGGGTCTGTGAACTCCCACTAGATCACCGCCTGCCATGCTGCGAGACTTCGACACCCTCATCTTTCCCACAGATCGCGTTCTTTATTAACTGCTCGCGTTTTTGCATCGCCCACCCGCCCCCCACGGGCAAACACCAGGCGCCCTCATTGCCACTTGGGGAGATATCGGTCGTAACGATCTCCCCGGGCAAGGGCAGCGACAACCTCACCAAAGCCTCCGCCAGTGGAATCTTGGTATCATGAGTCAAGCTGCTGTATCTCGCTATTCTCCTTTGGCGTTGTTTCTTTCCTCGTTGCTTGGGTTTTCTTCGATCCTGTTCCTAGTATTTCCTTATATCTCAGTTTCTTAGCGTTGGAGAATTGGTTGGCTTGCTCTGCAAAGCTTATTTCGGTTTAGCTAAGTGACTTCCGTTGCGCATCCTGACAGCGGGTTCAACGATTTTTTATGGCATGGTACCGTACCGGTAGTTGGAAACGGCCTTAGGACGCGCGGTCATGTGTTCTTAGGATCTAGAAGTGAGCCTCAACTGGAAGGAAGCACCCGAGAGCAGGGAATAGAAAAATATATGGTTGATTACCCGAGCGTATCTGAACCCTATACCAAATTATATTCGAATGTTCGGGCATGTATTGGTACTGCACCGCACCTTTTAGATGCCTTACACGGCAGAGATTATTTCACCGAGTAATGATCCTGTCTTGGACAAAAACCTCTCCCTGGGACTCCAGATCGGTTTGGTGCAGCTTCCTTGTTGAGTATAAGTTGTCCAAGATCAGTCAGCAGTTATCTATTTCTCATTACTATAATAGTATCGGCTTTTTAATGTTCAGATGACTCAGCATCATTCTTATAGGAATAAATTTCCAACGAACCACGATACTCGGAGATTCCTAAAACAGAATTGGTGTGCTGGCTATGAATTTCACTGTTTCAAACTGCAAAAAGACGGTATGCCCAAGTACAGAACGGTACTGGTAGAACACTGCCCCACAATATGGTTTTTGAAAAAATACCCAACGATATTCAGCCCACAGCGGCCGCAACCCCGCAGTACGCGAGCATCGCCTACCGCATTTTTTGGGTAAACCCGAAATGGCGCTAAGTGTAGGTGCTAACACATGGCACTCGGCAATCAGGTTCCGCTGCAACCGAATATAAGAAAATTATACGAGTGATTAGCCATGATGGTGAGGTTACCCACTAGTGTCCTAAGCTATCAAGACATACGCCAATCAAGACTGTTAAAACTTAATCAGGAATTGGTTAATGGTTTACTTGAATGAATCATGGCAACTATGCTGACCTCTACTCGTTTTCTCATGTAAAACCTAAAATCTAGCAACATATTGAGTAGAGTCCTTGCCTCTTCTTCTGCCTCTTCTTCAACCTCAGCCGTGCTAGCTAGCCCAGTCTCCCCTTGATTGCACTGAGCCCGGACTTGGCCCTCCGCTTCGACACCACTCCCAAGCCCATCACGAGAACTGGTTTGTCTGCTCCAATCTCCAATCTGTAATGCGGAAGGCTTAATCCCCTTTACCATCGACTCATGATCACTAGACCCATCTATAGGTAGAGTGAGGCCCAGTTTCCGAAATGTGCTGATAACAAGCTCTTGATACCGAGAATTAAAGGTTTCCCATGCCTCCCCAACAGACCAGGAAACAAGGAC
>Ga0307509_10004188_pt1 | contig 21069 bp, 15 predicted proteins | sample 10_EM_MG_FD_202245 | JGI IMG/M metagenome (GOLD analysis project Ga0307509, IMG submission 202245) | Populus trichocarpa ectomycorrhiza microbial communities from riparian zone in the Pacific Northwest, United States - 10_EM | ecosystem: Host-associated > Plants > Roots > Unclassified | place... | reverse complement strand
TATATATATATATATATATATATATATGGACATAACTCATATGAAAAGAGTTGTTTTAATTTGTTGAAAGAATATAGTTCTCTCTTTCTCTTCTTCCATCTTGGACTCTCTGCATTAACTTGACAAGATTTACAAAGACATTCGTGCTGTGAAATATCACTTTGGTTTTAGTAATTGAAGTGGCATTGAAGTAATTGACTCAGGGACAAGAAAACAAATTCTCACATCACAAGTAAAATCCATGATTTTAATATTTTTTTGTGCAATACATCTGTTACTACATAAACGTTAGATGTACATTCTGTGTTGAAAGAATGCTTCTTTTGAGTCTTGGATTTACAAAACTTTATTTGATGTATTGTTATTCAAATTTAATGAAGTAATTTGGTTAGGATTTTGTCTTTTCTATCATTAATTAGAAAGACCCTTCTGCCAAATAAATGGCAGTTGTGTAACTGTCATTTGTTAATTAATTAAAAAAAAAAACTACCGATTAATCGTGTGAATTGGTAACTGACATTTTATAGTGCTGACTATGGGGCAATTTTAATCAGTCCTCGTAGTCAATTGGAAACTGTCATTTGGCAATCATGAAAAAAAAAATGTGACAACACATCTAGTTTGGCAGTTGGAAAAAATAATCATGAGAACAAATCTAGAATTGATAGATGTCTAACTGCCAAATGGCAGTTTTTTTTTTAAACAAACAAACATGAGAGAGGCAATTAATATTGATTAATTGTTAATATAAATTGCTTAATTATAGTGCCAATTTAGCTTTTAACAAAAAAATAAAATGATACATGCCTTAATTAAATATTGATTACAATATTTATGTGCTTTTGGAATATTTTATTGTAGTGGATAGACAACATAAAATTGATCATTTATTGTGTTATGCCAGTAATCTTGTTCATAAAATTCAAGAGCATATTGATTATATGTATCATTGGATGAGTAGACTAGATATGAGTAGTGTCTACAAATTCTACATGGAACATCAAATGTTAATCGTTCTCAATTCTCTGCCTGAGGAATGGATGTCGATGCAACTATTGTTGGAATATAGGCTGGAATCCTTAGATTTCAACAATCTCGCTGATGAAATGTTGTTTGAGAGGGAATGTCACTATAACGAAAAGGGTATATGACATACTGGAAGAAGCACAACTCATTTAGATGTTGTTGTTAAATTCATTCCATAGTTTGAGCAAAATGAACTTGGAGGAGATGACTTTGATGAAGTAGATGATGTAATTGGAGACCCTACCTATGTACCTACAATATAAAATAATTTTGAAATTTATTATTCTTAATTTTGTATTTTTTTATTTCGGTATTTTTTTGTTAAGATAATTGGTTGTTTATTTTGAATTGCATATTTTATGTAATTTAAGTTTTAATTACATTTTGTACATGCATATGGAAATATCTGCAATTTGATCAGTGAGAGTTGTTAATTGAAACTAATAACTATAATTTTGCACTCATTTAAATTTTCAATAATAATTAGACCATACAAATAAAAATTGATCAAGTGTTTAACATTCTTTTCAGTTCTATTGTATATGTTAGATTATTATTTGTTTAATTTAGAATGGAGTGGAAATAAATGTGATTTAAATTGTACTAGTTACTAATATTTATAATTGATGTCAATAACGCTTAATATGACTGAATCTTAGAGTATTGTTGCTGATTTGAACCATGGAGACAAACTAAGTGAAAAGAATTATGATGTTTGGCATAATAAGATTGAATATCTCCTAGAAGAGCAAGAAATGCTAGAAACAATCACACAACTAATGGTTGAACTTGAGTAAGGAAACATTGCTCAGCACAGGCTTGATATGAAAGCATATCAAACCTATAAGCACAAGGATCGTGTAGATCGCATTCTGATGTTGAGCAGCATGAGAGATAATGTAATGTTGCGTTTTCAAAAGCATCGTTTAACCCAATTAGTTTGGGACGCAGTAAATATTGAGTATGAGAGAACCTCCAGTATAAGACTTCATCAATTAACCCTCAAATTTGATGGTCACCAGAAGCGCCAAAATCAAACGATGAGGCAGCATTTTACAGTAATGTCTAACATGATCAGTGAATTAAAGGGGTGATGGGCATGAGATGATGATTAGTACTTAGTGCTTAAAAATGCATTTTTATCAAGTTTTTATATTATCATATTGCACTTAAAGTATCATTAAATTCCCTAACTTAAACATGTTTTATAATAACAAGTAGGATAACATAAAATATCTTTAATTTATGGTAAATGCTCATTTTAAATGCAGGCATATCTCACAATTTAAAGGATTGATTGATGTGTTTAACTATTGAAAGTGAAAAGACAAAGAGAAGGCTAAGCTTAAAGAAGAGATGTTGGTTCAATTCAAACTAGAACACCATTCGGTTATTGGATCATAACTAGAGCTGTAGAACTTGGATTTAGGTTTGGTTTATATGGATAGACATCTAAGACATATGCCTAAAATTTTCATGAATAGTCCAAGATTCAAAATGCTCGTTTTCAAGTTCAAATTGTAGCAACAAAAGAGAAGTCGGAATTTGTCATGCAGCCCAGATAATATTCAGTGTTCAGCCTATATCTCGAGTTCTAGAAGTCCAAATGAGCTCATTCTTGTTTTGTTGAAAGCGAAGACAAATGCTCAGAACTTTTATGAAGACTATATGTTCAAATTCTGATGTTAGCAATGATGTTTTGTTCAGATAAGAAGATAATGGTTGTCACCAAGTCAAGAAGTGGCCACCCACTCAATAATTAGTCATCAAATTAATAGTTCTAAATTTTGACCTATAAAAGGAGACATTTGCCATACATTTAGACATCTTGGTATTCAGATCAAGATCACTCTTTCTTTTTGTATTTTATAATCTTTAATTTTTATTTTATGTTATATTAATCTCTTGTTTATGCTTTTCATTTCCTTTACTATACTTAGTTAACTTATATCATGTTTATGTTCTTATATTGTTTATTTATGTTTTTCTTCTTCATGATGTTTAGCTTTAATTTTGTCAAGGTGAAAAGGGTACACTAATGGTGTAAGAATAAGTATAATATAAACTTAACATGAACTTTAATGTTTGATACTAACATGTTTTGTATTTGTTATCTTACTCATTCTTAATACCCTGCTTCTTAAATGATTAATCTAGATTTGTGTTGTACAACCCTTGATACAACAAATACTTGACACTTTCATAGCCTACTGTATGGTATAACTGACACCTGAGCTATGAAAGGAACTTGATTTGTTGTTAACATAAGTTAACATCATGAATTCCTGATAATATTTAAAAGTATGATGTTACTAAAATAAGATAATTAATATGATCATGTTAAAAATTTATAATGAACTATTAAGGATAAATCATCTGATTGGAACCTCCTTTGTGTGTGGTTTCCAGTTAATTAATAAAAAAGAGTTTATACTAAACTTATTTTTAATACTATTAATGGATCCTCTAACCTTGACAATTAATTTTATCTTTAATTAATACTCACATCAATATCACATCTCAAAAGTTCTCTTCAACTCCTTTTCATTTGTTGTTTATAATTTTATATAGTTCACTTCCATATGGTTCGACCTCGGTCTTACCGGGTTATTTATTACTTCGACACTCCTGTACTTGGAATAAGACATCAATATTTTGATCGTGTCAGATGACTGATGAACAACAAGTCCAAACTATTATCCGCTCTTTTCTAAGCAATTGGGAGCACATGCGTGTTAACCTTACCCACAATGACAATATCAAGACATTTGATGATGTTGCTCATCATGTCAAGCTTAAAGAAGATCGACTTCACGCTGAGAAGCTTGTAAATGAGGCTTTCATATCTGAGACTAAGATGCATGGAGCATATGGCTCTAAATATAAAAAGGGTAATGGTAAGGGTCCCAAATATGGCAAGATAGGAATAAAAGCAAGTACTAATGGACATAAGCGCAAGCGTGGAAAACGTGGCGATAAGAAAAAAAAGAATATGAATTGTTTCAATTGTGGTAAACCTAGTCACTTTGCTTGTGATTACATTGAGCCAAGGGTAATGTTTAACCACAATCATCCCTCTAACTTATACATTAGCAGTTGTTTAATGCTTGTTTGATCTATTCCTTTTTGGACTATAGACTTAGGAGCAACCGACCACATAACAAGGATCAAACAACCTTTGAGTGGAATTTTGTAGAATTTCAAAGGAAAAAAGATACAGATACATGGGGAATAATGCTTTTGATACTGTGCTTGGGATCGGTACCTGCAAATTGGATTAACAGGGCAGTCACACATTTTATCTTCATGATGTACTCCACACTCTAGAAGTTCGACGAAATCTTGTGTCTATTCTTTCATTACTACAATTGGGCTTTAATATTAAGTTTGTTGGTTGTTGTGTAAAAATATATATAGATAATATTTTTTATGGTTTTGGTTCTGTATTAAATGGTTTTATGGTGTTAGACACCGTTAATGTATCTATTAATGATGATGTTTTTATTTATATTGTTCAAAATACCAACACTACTAATAATAGTGATATCATAACTTGGCATGTTAGATTAGGAAATATTGGGCAATACCGATTATATAGATTGATAAAAGCTGGTCTTTTAGGATCACTTACCAAAGAGTAATTGCTTATTTGTGAGTATTGCCTTGCTGGAAAAGCAATGAGATTACCATTTGGCAAAGCAAAAAGAGTCAGTAGTCCATTACAACTTATTCATTCAGATATTTATGGCCCAATAAATGTGAGGACAAGACATAGAGCAAATTATTTCATCACATTTATAAATGATTTCACATGATTTGGTCATGTTTATTTGATCTCACATAAGTCTAAAGCATTGGATTGCTTCATTCAATACACCAATCTGGTAGAGAATAAACTAAGTACCAAGATCAAAGTTTTAAGAATTGATCGAGGACGTGAATACTTATCTGAACAATTTTAAAAAAATTATGATGAAAAGAATATAGTTGTACAGCTAACTATTCCTTATGCTCCACAATAAAATTGTGTAGCAGAAAGGAGGAATATGACCCTATTTGACATGATTAGGTCAATGATGACACATGCTAACTTACCAATTTTCTTTGGGGGAGATGCATTATTAACTACTGCCTACATACTAAACTACTGCACCATCTAAATTTGTCTCATCCACCTTATATAAACTATGGAATAACAACAAACCTAATCTAGGTTATTTGTATCTATGAGGTTGTGCGGCTTATATTCATAATAATTCTCATGAATATGGGAAACTTGGTCCTAGAGGGAAGAAGTGTATCTTTATAAAATATTCTGAACATTCCAAATGATTTGTTTTTATTGGTGAAATAGCTAATGGAAGAGTGATAGAGATTGAATCGCGTGATGTTATATTCTTAGAAAAGGATTTTCCAATGATAGGCGAGGTTAATAAAGATTTTTGATTATATGAAATGAAAAATCTAGACTATGACGCAACAAGCTATTCAGGAAAGGACTTAGAAGAAACTCTTAATCCTCCTGGAAATAGTGGGAGTGATATTTTGTCTATTCCTACTCTCACGGAGTAAGATCATGAGCAATCTCAACCTCGTAGAAGCATTCGTGAACTAATTCCTCGTCGTCGATTTGAGATTGAGGGGGAAGCGTTCATGATTGCTCCACAAGATGATGAAGAGCCTAAAACATTTAGTCATGCTCTATCTGGTCCTAAAGCAAGAGAATGGATTAAAGCTATGGAAAAAATAAATGGGGTCAATAAAATCTAATCAAGTCTAGAACTTGGTCGATTAACCATCAGGACAAAGATCCATTGAAAATAAATGGGTTCTTAAAATTAAATGTAAGGCAGATGGGTCAATAGAACGTTATAAGACTTGATTAGTAGCAAAAGGCTACACTCAAGAAGAGGGAATTGATTATGAAGATACTTTCTCACCAGTTGTGAGGATTACTTCAATTCACCTCATTTTAGCTATAGTCGCACATATGGACCTAGAGTTTTGCCAAATGGATGTTAGAACTACATTTCTCAATGGAGAACTAAATGAGGAGATCTATATAAATTAGCCTTAGGATTCGAGACTAAAGGACAAAAGTGCAAAGTTTGCAAGCTTAAAAGATCAATATATGTTATTAAGCAAGCTTCTAAACAATGGAATGTCAAGTTTCATCAAGCTATGCTTAAGGATGGTTTTACAATGATGGAAGAAGATCATTTCGTGTATTTAAAACTTTATAACAATAGTTTTATAATATTGTCTTTATATGTTGACAACATCTTAATAGCTAAAAATAACAAAGAGATGATTGATACTATTAAAAGGTGATTATCATCAAAGTTTGAAATGAAAGACATGGCTGAGGCCAACTATGTTTTTGATGTGAAAATCATAAGAGATCATGCTAAAAGGCTTTTGGGTGTAACTCAAGAGACTTTCATCAAAAAGATGTTAAAGCGCTATCACATGCAAGATAGCAAACAAATGGACACCCTGTTGATAAAAGCTTGAGCCTGAGCCATGATACGTGTCCCAAAACTTTAGAAGAAAAAGAGAAAATCTCCAGAGTACCTTATGCTTATGTCGTCGGTAGTTTGATGTATGCAATGATGTGCACATGTCCTGATATATGTTATGTCATTGGATTAGTTAGCCGATATCAATCAAACCTTAGTAAAAAACACTAGTTAACCAAACAATATCTCGTGATGCTGTGGAACAAGCTACATACTCAGTCTCCATAGTAGATAAGGCTATGCAGGATTGTTTATTGCTCTTTCATAGTATTGCACTATTATTAAGTAAAAAAACATATCCCGAAGTTGATTTGGATTGATCGACATCTCCTCCTCAATCAGCATTATAGTAACCAATCAATCATAAGTCTTTCTTTCCTTGGTAACATAACATGTAATTTGAAGTTCCTTTTAGATATCGTAAAATCATTTTGACTGCCATTTCTGATATCAAAAAGAGGATCGTTTGGCCAGATATCAAAACAAAAATGAATAAAATAAAGGGGATTGATATAAGGGCGTGTTTTGCCAAACACACCATTGACCCAAAACAAATTGGGTCGACTGGGCTAGAGGCCTAGGCCTAGCCCGACCTTTACAACTGAAACGATTCCTGAGGAAAAAGACGATGAACAGTTTTTGAAATGACGTCGTTTTCTTGATTAAAATGGCTATTTTCAATTTGTCCTCTAAACTTCTGACATTTAACAACAATTAAGTCCATATTCATAATTTTTTTTAAATTTTGCCCGTGGATAAATTGCAATGGACCCCTGCATTTCGGCGCCACTTACAAAATGGTCCTTGGTTTCTAATTTAATCAATTCAATCCTTAATTGGTTCCTTAACTTTTAATTCTTTCAAAATTACCCCTGGAAAAATCAATTAAATGCCCTATAGTATTCCCCGTCGTTCCACTTTGGTCATTGGACTTTAATTCCCTACAATTTTGACCAAATTGACTCCTAAATTTAATAATTTCATCCTTAAACTTTCAATTTGTGATGTCTTAACCCAATTTTTAAATGTATTTTTTATTCATAATTTTTTTGTATTAATTTTTTAAAAAAAATTCAAAAATTAAGTTATGACACCAAAGACAACTTTAAACTTTAGACATTACACTATTGAAATAGCTTTTAAAAACATGCCCTAGTATTGTTTCATAGATAGTCTTGGAACTCATTTGATAGCCAATTGAAATGATCTTTTCTTTTACATTCGTACATGCTTTCAAAACAACCTTAAATCATATCTAACTCCGTTACCAAAACAATCAATGCCTTAATACATCAAGATCATCAATAATCATTGGTTCAACCTCTAGTGGACTGTGAAAATCACTTTTCCACTCATCCTTTCATTTCAACAATTCAATCAACCATATCATCATCATCCTAATAGTCAACTCAGTTTTGACCATTCCTCATGGATGTTTATCATCATGGCTATCTTTTTTTTCCTCATACCATCTTATTTGGTTTCCTTCAACTAGTCCACCAATGATCTCAACAAGTCAGAGTATTGATGCTTCTAGCTTTTATTGTGACCAGTGGTTAATAAATATCCTGACAATCAATTATATTTACACCATTATTTCCTTCTAGGTAAACTATCTAATCATTTTGATCATCAGTTTCATTGATGTCACTAACTCCTTTCGAACAGCCAGTCTAACAAATATCCTGGTTATCAATACATTGATGCCACTAGCTCTTTTTGGATAACTAGTTTAACAAATATCATGGTTATCAGCCACACTAATGTCACTAGCTCTTTTGAGACAATTAGTCTAATCATATCCTGGTCATCAGTCACATTGATGCCACTAGCTCCTCTTAGGGCAACTAGTAAAATTAATCTTTCCATGACACATGCATTTCAACAAATACTTATCAAATACATATATAACAAGTTCACTTTGTTGATCAAAATCTACATCTTATACATAAATGCACAATGCCATTTCTATGTAGCAACCATTAGAATTCACCCTAAATGAACCATCAATAACTCAATAAACCAGTCACATTTACACCACTAGCTCCATTTAAGGTAGTTAGTCTAACAAATATCTCAGTTATTAGTCACATCGATGTCGCTAGCTCCTCTCAAGGTAACTAGTTAAATTAATTTTTCTATGACATATACATTTTAACAAATACTTATCACTTACATATACAACAAGTTCACTTTGTTAATCAAGATCTACACCTTATACATAAATGCACAATCCCAATTCCATGCAACAACTATCAGGTTTCACCCCTAAATGATCCATTAATAATCCGACAAGCTAGTCACGTCGACGTCACTAGCTCCACTCGGGACAGCTAGTCAAATCAACCCTTTCTTAATATTAACATTTATATAAATACACACAAATTTAAAGAATTCATAATTCTAAATGCTTAAGAAACTCTCTAAGTAGGAAAAGGAGCAGGGCACTTACCTAGAGTCTATGTACATGCTACTGCTCCTTGGTATTGTTCAGTCTTCATAGCCTCCCTTGTACCATATGGGATTCAATTATCATAATTAATACAACCAGCATCACAACTTCATTTCAATTCTCATTCAACTATTACTTTCAAGCCAATAACAAGAAAAATCATTCAAATTCCTTATCCTTATAAATTTTCATGTTCATATTCATTCTTATAAATTTAAATGTTAAAACCCTCACTCAACAACAATTCCAAGGAAAGATTATAATTGTCTAATTCTGATCGATTTAGCCTAACCAACCTAGAACATTGTCCAATATTTTAATCACAACTGAAGCTGTAAAACTCTATTTTGGGTGTGGTTTGTCTCAATGGAAAGCTAAAACTTATAGCTACAAATTTCATGAATAAATAAACACCAAGGTTTTCCATTCTAAAATCACTCATTACAAAAGCATAAGAAATTTGTTCAATATTATATTGGTTTGGATCTTTCCTCGGTCTTTAGTTTATATCTGAAGTTATATAACTTCAAATTAATCAAGACCAGTTTCATTTAAAATTTAACATTCATAGACCTTTTATAAAGAAACCAACTCCAAATTTCATTGTTGTAAAGTTCAAAATCAATAATCATAGTAGCACTCAAAGTCTATCAAGAGTTTTGTCAGTTTAGACTTATCCATATCTAAAATTTTTCTAAAAAAATCAACTCCAAATTCTATCGTTTCCAAGCTTTAAATTCAACTTTAAATAGCCGACTCTTTTTTTTTAAAAGGAGGGGTTGTATGCTTAATATTAAAAAAATATCATTAATCCATGTGTTATTTTTTTTGTATTTTTGTCCGACTAACGACACTCTCGCAAGGCCTTTTCAAACTTTGTTAACCTGAAATTTCAACCCAATATAGAACAATATGTTAAGAGACTGCTAGTAAAATTTCATCATGATCCAACTATTAGATTAAGAGTTATGTATGATATCATAAAACTAGATGGTAGGTAATTATAAGCCAAAAATCCAAATTTATATACTATTTTATTTACCTAAATCATCAAGATTTTCAACTACTTCATTAGGGACTCTCATACATATTTGCAATAAAAAAAATTCCCTTACATTTCCTCCAATTTCAGTTAAAACTATATGATTGTAAACATGTCTTATACTGATAATTAGTGTTATTTTCATTAAAACAAAATCATACATTAATTTATTTTGAATTTCCTTCTATTTTTCTAAATATTTTCACCCTAAATTCACAAAAATACTTCCTATAAAATAATTATTTTACCCGATCAGAATTTATGTGATTTTTCACTAGTTAACATTTCGTGTACCGGTTTTATTTCTTTATTTCATCTAAAATTTAAGTTTAATTTCTAAGAGATTTTATCCCCATTTATAACCATTTTCCTATTTAATTGTCATTTGTCGATTGAAAATTGCGTTGGCTTATCAATTTTGGATCGGGGTTTGCAAAGATACAAAACCTAATATAGATACATGCGTGAATGGCCATTGATTTTATATTATTTCAAACCAAAAGACCATATCAATATATATTACTGAATAGATCAATGTTCATACACAAAGAAAAATATGTTGCAATACTAAAGATAATGAGAAAATGACCACGATTATGAAAAACACAAGATGTTAAATTAAGGGATTCAGTCAAATGCTTTTAAACACAAATATCAATTCAATGAAAATTGTTCTACCCCAAAAATCTCATCATAATACACATCAAAATCAACAATAAACCAAAATAATTATTCAAAATATATTTAAGGTTTAAAATGAACCTTCTAGGGTGGTTGAGGTGAACCAAAATAGGCTAAAATAGTGGTTTGATATGAGGAAACAGTTACAACAGAGGCGACCACGAGCAATGAGGGTTGTGTTAGTATTTTTATGCATTGGCTCACAAGATATGCCACTTATTCATTGTCTTTTTGTGTTGGTATTTTTATCCATTGCCACCAGTGAAGAGAGATCAGAACTAGTGAAGTTTTAGTTTCCTAACTCTTTATTAGTTCGGTTTTCTCTTTCTAAATGCTCACAAAAAGGTCATTGGATTATATGGATTATATGGTTATGTAGTACTCATCAAAGAAAGAAATGTTTTTTGTAGTGGTACCTTATTTCGAGTCAGATGAGAGAAAAATCAAGGAGAAAAGTTTCAATGACCATATTTCTCTTTCCTTGATCTTTAATAATGTAGGGGTTGTTGGCTATAATTGATGGAAGGGCTTTGGAGAGGGCTTTGATATGAAGATAATGGTGGTGGTCTTATTGGGAATGAAGATCGAAGGTGAGAGAAATTAGAAAGATAACTTTTGGTTGATTTTTGGTCTTTATACATTGTGGTGACTATCGACAGTTAGACTATTAGAAAAGGTTGTTGTTGTTGGTAGGCCACAACTGCTGGTGGTATCGTGGCTGGTATGTTGGTGTTATAGGTTGAGGGTAAAAAGGGTAGGTTGTTAGGGTTTGTCTTAGAGCTTTTTAAGAGAGTGAAGAGCAATAAGATGAATAATTTATTGTTTTTTTTATTTTTCTCTTATTTTCTTCTCTTTTTCAGCGTAATGGTGTCTTTTTTTTTCTTTGTTCTTTTTGCCTCCTATTTATCTCTCATTATGGTTTCCTCTTTTCTTTTTTACACTCTTTATTTATTTATATCCAAAGCTTTTTGTCATCTTCTTTTAGTTACTTGGTCCCCATGTAACTCAATTTTATTTTGATCCTTTTTTTTTGTTTTGCACTTTAACCCACTTGTCCATTTTGCTTTCTATTTTTTATTTTGTTTTAAAAAAAAACAATGTTAACATCAAATTGATAAGCAAACCAATCAAGAAATACAAAATAGACACATTAATGATCTAAATACGTCAAAATGGCTAGGTATAAAAGGTGTTGAAGGGTCTATTGACATAGGATCATTTGTTTATAAGTGGAAATTGTTTTGGCTTGCCACCTCGATTTTGACAGTTCAACAATTGATCTCATTTTAATCTCAAACCTTTGAGTTCTACCCCATGCTTTGTTGTGACATTGTTTTTTTAAATATGGATTGTGCACCATTAACAACGACGCCTTGGAGAGCTTTCCATTTTTTTTTTCATTTTCTTGCTCTCTTTTGTAACATTTATATCCCTTTCATATTTTTTGTTTCATCAATCATTTAAAAATCCTAAAAAATGTCCCAATGTGAAGGTTGATTCTAATTTAGGCTATTATCCAAGAAATATTTAAAGCTTATAAGGGAAGATATGAGATATATTTTTATTTGTGAAGGATATATCAAAAAGACCTTTATTCATCTCAAATCCAAATATTCATTTGTTAAATTTAGCTCTATTCAAAGAGCATTGTTAATAAGAAAAACCATGAGGCTGACCTTAAAAAATAGGTGGTGGGGTCATGACCCAAATGCATAGTATGCATCATCATTTATGTCATTAAATCATTTGGTTCTATTTTGGACTTATTTTTAACAAGATTTTTCTTTTTAATGTTTATTGAATGTAGCAAAGGTAATTTTTTAGGCTAAAAAGAATGTTGGAAGCAAAACCTCACTTTTTTATGGTTTATTTAGGGTGGAGAAGGACATTTTGAGTTTTAAAAATAAACATTCCCTCTTAACATTCGCATAACATGTCTTGGATTTGATCAATTTTGAATTAGTTTTCCATGTTACTTTCAAATAAACAATCTATTGGTTTCAAAACAATAATAAGACCAAAAAAGGTACACTTTATTTGCAAAAATTTGACGGTGTATTTTTGACTGATGAAGGCCTTATTAGCAAAACAAATTCAATTTGAGGAGAAAAATTCAAAATTGGATGTTTAAGGACTCAATTAGAATTTTTCTAGGTTTATTTGAATTTATTGAGGACTTAATTGCCAGAAAAATTGATCTTTAAAATCAATTTAGTCTTTAAGTGGAAGAAATTAAAGTATGGGGTTCAATTGTAATTTTTAGGAGTTAATTTGGTCAAATCAGGGACTTAATTGGATAAATATTGAATTTTGATGGGCAATTAGGGACATGCTTGAAGAAATCCAAAACCAAAGATCAGACTAGAAAAGATGTGTGAATATAGAGGTTGAAAGTGACCAAATCAGGGGCCAAATTGAAGAAATTAGAAGTTTGTTAGTCAATTGAGAGTCAAGATGCACAAATTTAAACCAAAGACTAAAATGAAAAGGATGACCAACTAAGGGGCTGATAATTGAGTTTGACAGGGATAAATTTGCATAAAATTAAAAGTTTGAAAGCAATTATAGGTGCAATTAAAAGACATTGAAAGAATAAAGGATCAATTAAAATTTGCCGATCCCAAATAAAAAACCCTAAAAGATGTGTCATTCAGACTGAAAGAAGAGAAGGTGAGTGATATGTCATTTAGTCGATTGGTCTCTGTTTTTTATAGTTTTGACTGATCGAGCTGACAACTTCAAACGAATGAATATGGAGCTACAGACCTCCAAATTGAGCAATGTTGGATTCAAATGAAAGGTATGCATTCCCTTTACCATCTTCAGGTTGTAGCAGACGATGATGAAGATAGAATTCATCTGATGAGGCCTTGAAAGTGGGCAACCCAGTCATCCTTAACAATGCAACTTCATGCAAAAACCAATTTTATTTTCATGTGTTCACATACAAAGCCTTCTCAATTGGTTCTTAATAAGGGTTTACAACCTTTCTTTCAAGATCAAGAGGTCACAAATGAATTCAAAACCCTAACAAACCCCTATAAATATCCCATCAAGTTTAAAGAAAAAAAAAGAAGGGCAAAGAGAGGGGAGGAGAAAAATAAAAGAAATATTTATGATAAGAAAAAGAGAAATATCAATAAGAAACACAAGTGTAGAGGTCCAAGAGCTTAAAAAAAGATTTTTTATCTTTGCAAGTTTATGATAGGCAAAAATATCTAAAAGAAAACAAAGAGAGTATTTATTCTAGATATATTTTTCTGATCCAAAAGTAGGTCTTTTATGGCATATTCTTGATATTTTTCTTATTTACTTTTGTTTTATATTTATGTTTATAAGTATATATAAGAGGTTTGAATGCTCAACAAGTAGGAAGTATTCACCTCTTTGTTGCTGTGTTTTTATTTAATGATGTTTTTTTTGAAGTTTTTTTTTTATGTTTTTGATACATTAAAGTTGTTATTTAAGTTTGTTTTTGATATATAATGTTATTTTATTTTTTGTTTAACTTAAGCTATGCATGTTAAAGAAATGGTGTTTTACCATGGGTTTGCTAGATTTGTACATGCACAAAATGAGTTCAGAAAACCAATTTTGGATTTGGTATCTCTTGCTTGATTTTTGATTTTTTTGATGTTTTTTGTTAGTTTTTTAGATTTAAACATGTTTGTGTATGATATTGTGACTTTTTAGAATAAAAAAAGATGGTTTATAAGCCAAAAATGCCCTTTTCTGGGTTTGGCAGTGGCTTCCATTTATGGGCATGGCTAGGTAATTTTTTTGTAGGTTTAGGCAATGTTCTTCGTGTTTTTGGGGTGAATATTGTCGTAGCCCTTAAATATGGACCAATTGTTGTCTATTTCTTTGCACATAAACCTTTCTTATGCATGATTAACAAAAATATCTAGTGTTATTCACATCAATAACGTGATTCAATGGTTTTTAATCTTACGGTTTCGGTTTTAAACCGAAACTCATTTTGGCCAAATCATGATGATTCATTGATAATTGGAGTGAATAGATGCTAGATAATTGATCCTTGCATGATTTCCAACATGTATGTGCATTTGTTATGACCAAACGTAATATGATTGGAACTCACATTGTTGGGTTCAGTTTCAAGTGTTCTTTGTGTTCTTTATTTTTTTGGTATTCGATCCTTTTTGTTGAAGAATTTTTTAGTTTTTGTGTTTGAACTTTTTTTTTTTTGCTTTGGTTTTGTTTTTAGGTTGTTTTCAAGTTAAACCAAGATTTTTTGTTCGGTTTATGGTGGAACAAAAAATTTCAGGTCAACTCGATCGGGTCGTGTAAAAAAAAATTGGGTCTAAGGGTCTTATACCCTGTTTGGTTTGTCATTTTTGTTAAGGGTTTTTGGGTTTAAAGATATGTTTGGCAAACACCTTTTTGGCTTATTTTGGGTAGATTTATTGCAAGAAAAAAAAATGAGTTTTTGCCTTACAAAACCTAAAAAATTAATAATTTTTAATTTTTTTCTTGCATATGGTCAAAAATTCTAAATTATTTGAGCATCTTTTTCAAATAAAATTTAAAATATTTTTGCATGTTTTTTAAAAAATACTGCATGGATTTTACAAGTTTGTAAAATTCTAAAGGATTTTAGTCTACATTTCAAAATTACCAAAACAATTTTTTTTTTGTTTCTTTTAATATATAGGATTATGAACTTATATGTAAGATAGATTTATGATATTAAATAAAAAAGACAGTTTATTTTATTTTTTATATTGGCATTATAACGGTTAGGTTTTAAACTTGATAAGATGATGACCTCCTTACTGAGAAAGGCTTTTCTTAAACCCTAGGTAGAGCAACGATTAGAAAACACAATATTTTCATAGTTTATATTAGACAAATAAACAATGCAGCTTATCTCAGGTAAGGCGTATTGGGGGTGCTAATATCTTTCCTTAACGCAATCAGTTCCCTTACCTAAACTCTAAGATCAGTTAAGGTCCCTAATGACCATAATACGTGGTGGCGACTTCCATTCTTTTTTTTCTACTGACAAAAGACAAGAATTCATTGTCCTTTTCACCCACATCATTCCCGATGATACTAATATGAAAGGATGATCACCGCACCCGTGCGACAGTCTCAAAACAAATGAAGAATAAAATCAAGGTTTTAATGATGTTATTCATAAAGTTCAATAACAAAAATGGTGACAATGTAAAACTTACCAAACTTCATTACCAAAAGGCACACCAATTGTTATGTAAAACCCAAATAAAAACAATAAATACATATGTAAAATAAAATACTTAAAGACACTTTTGATGCATAATCACTTGACAAGGCCCATGGTTGTTTCCTTAAGCCAAAATGATTTACTTGGATACGACCCTCATTGGTTTTGGGCAAATAGGCTGAGCCTTTTAAGGCCTAGTGTCCCCTATGTTAAAGCCAAAATATATCAAAGAAAAATGCATTTTTAGGTTTTTAAGACATGTTTGGCAAACACGCTTTTAAGACAAATTTTAAACCAGTGTTTTTCAGCTAAGGGGGTGTTTGAAAAACACACCCTAACATATTTTTCACAACCTTTATTTTCTGTTTTTTTTTGTGTGTTTTGCAAAACACGCCTTAGTTTAATTTTAATTAATTTTTAGTTTTTTGAAAGATCATTTTGCAATTAATTTTATGTCTTTTATACCATTTTACCTTTTGTTTATTCGAGATTGTGAACTTATATGTAAGACACTTTTCTAATATTAAATAAACCAATTTTTTCCAATATATATATATATATATAATCTTTCTTTTAAAAAATATACATTTATGTTTTAAATTGCATACGACCAAGTTTCTTCAAAAAAATAATATTTGCATTTTTTTTAATATATAAAAAAATAAAGAAAAAGATATAAAAAAACAAAAAAAAAAATATTTGCATGATTTAGCATCTCTTAAAAATACCAAAAAAATTCAGATTTTGCATGTATCATGGATTTAATAACAACTTTATTAAAGCTATAAGGATTTGGCCTAGATTTTAAAAACACCAAAAAAATCTATTTGTTTATTTTTAATATCAAAGATTATGAACTTATATGTAATATGTATTTCTGATATTAAAAGAAATAAATGCAAAAAAATATGTTTTGCTTTTAGAATGCCTAGGTATGACATATAAAGTCATGGTCCACCTTGTTGGCGTGGACCTTCTTTAACTAAGACAAACCAATGCTTAGAAAAACACAACAATGCTTAATAATATTTAGACAAATAAACAATACTGCTTACCTTAGGTATGGTATACTAGGTGTAACACCCCACCCTATTAGCAAGATATTGTCAGCTTTGGCCCACAAGCGTCACGGATTTGTTCTTGGCAGCCACCCATGGCCCAAAAACACGTATTACTAGTCAAGATGAGCATGCTCATATAAGATCTTCTCCCAAGTCCTCACTCACTGATGTGGGATATTACAACCCACCCCCTTAAAGAGTCCGACGACCTCGTCAGCACCACATGACAACCAGTGAGTCGGGCTCTGATACCAACTATAACACCCCACCCCACTAACAAGATGTTGTTCGCTTTGGCCCGCGGGCCTCATGGATTTGTTTTTGGCAGCCATGCATGGCTCCAAAACGCGTCTTACTAGTCAAGGTGAGCATGCTCATGTAAGGCCCTCCTCCAAGTTCTCACCTGCCGATATGGGATATTACACTAGGGGTGATATCGTCCTACTTATATATAACTAGTCTTTTTATCCAGACTCTAAAATCAATTGGGGTTCCTAGTGACCAAAAATATTTGGTGGCAACTCTAAACCTTTTTAACGATAAAGAGGTCAGAAATCCCTTATTCTTTCCACTTAACACCAAAATTATGATCTGGATGGATGATCGCCATAAACATGTGACATTAGTGCACAATGCCTTGTAATAAAAAAAAGTGAGTAATGAATTCACTTTCTCTTTTAATTTGTGATAACCAATTAAACTCGTGATCTAGGTCATAAAATCGAGATAATTCTATAAAAATCATATCAAAATATATTATATAGTTCAATCTCGAAAAAAAATAAATAGTAAATGATGAAATTAAAAAAATAAATTAAAACAAAAGATTTAGGGAAAAGTGCATAACCAATCCCAACTACATCATCTCTAAAGAAAAATAGTTGTGATACTCAAATTATTCCACCAATTGTTAAGGAGCCGCAAGCCCCTTAGAAGGTATGACTAACACCAGCTCGACAATTTAGCCATGATAAAGATGTTGGTTCTTGAGCATTACCAGTATCAAAAGAGAGCGTGTTGGGCCATCTCAATAAAGCTATTTGGAATTGACTCGTTGCACTACTTACAAGAAAGTATCACCCCTAATCTCTCTTGAGATCCCTTTAGATGGTGATTTCTCCCTTGTTACTCGAAGGAAGAGAAGAAGAACACAAGTTTTGTGTAAAACCCAAAAAAAATAGTATTAGACCGACCTATGCTAGAAAAGAATTAAAGGAACAAACCGACCTACTCTAGATGGGAATTGTAGGGGAGGTAATTAACCTTAAAATAACCCAAAAGAGAGATAAGATTAAGCATGACCATCACCCAAACACCCCCATCTCATTTAAGAGGGGTATAAATACAAGAGAGGAAAACGAGATGACTTTTTCTCTCCTCCAAAACCGACTGTAGCCCAACCTGCAACAACCCCTCTAATAAGAACCCTCTGGGAATTTTTAAGTGTGAACAGATGAAAAAGTTGAATGGTTTTGTGCAAATGGGTATCTCAGTCAAGATTGACTGGGATGGCCACTTTCAAGGCCTCGTCAAAGCAATACTAACGTCATCATTGTTGAAGACCACCTGAAGTTAGTAGAGGGGGTGTTCATATTTTGTTTGGATCCAACCTTGTTTAATTTGGAGGTTTGTAGCTCTACATTCACTCACTTGAAGGTTCTAACACGATCAGTAGAATCTGAAAATTGAGTAATGGTTGATTAAGGACAAGATGTTTGGGACTTTTATGGAAGAATTGGGATATAAACATCTAATTTCATGGAAATAGGGTTATAGAGGGGATGTTCCTCTTCCATTTGTGAAAAACCACATGTCATTTGGTGGTCTAGAACTCTATGGTGAGTTTTTAGAAGATGTTAACCTAATCATCCCGAATTGCCAAGGAAAAGGATGGAACAAAGGCTGAACGATGCGTTGTCTTGGTTAAGTCCCTAGAAATTAAGCTTTTAATTTGGGATCTAAAACATTTTATTTTAGTCCTTGTTCTTCTAATTGCTTTTAGTTGCCTCTCAAACTCTTAATTTCATGCAATTTCACTCATGTCAAACTTAATCATCAACCTCAAAGTTTAGTGACCATTTCATCTTGGTTCTTTCTTTCTGATTTGTGCATTTGGACTCTTAATTGACTATTAAACTTTTAATTTTTTTCAATTTGACCCCTGATTTGGTCAATTTCAACCCTTGAAATCTCGAGTCTTTTACAATTTGGTCTTTAGTTTTGAATTTCTTTAATCAAAGCCCTAATTGGCTATTAAACTTTAATATTTTTTTTTACAATTAAGCTCCTGATTTGACCAATTAAACTTTTTGGAGTCCAATTTCAACCCCCAAACTTCAATTTCTTTCAATTAAAACCCAAATTAACTTTAAAAAATTGATTTTCCTTGAAATCATGTCCTCAATAAAATTGATTAAGGCTTCCAAAATCCTCATAAAGTCCTTACTCATCCAAATTGTATCTCTTTACCCCAAATCAAGATATTTTCACTGAATGGGTCTTTCATCAATCAGGATTGGATATCTAATTTTGTCAATCTTATACATTCTGGTCCTTCAACTTTTTCACTTGTCATTTTGGTCTTTCATCACCAACATGAGTAATCTTTTGGGTTTTCTTTATGTGTATCCTCTTGTATTTTTTTATTTTCTATTTTCTATTTTCTATTTTTTTTCTTTTCTTGAGTTTTGTGGGGTCAAAAATAGGTAACAACAACTCTCATTCCATCTAATTAAATTAATAAATTAATTTCAAGGTATTAGTGGGTATATACAAGTTTTAAGTTCAAAAAGGTTTTTACTTGGAGGTATGTTAAGATTAATATAAAATAGCTTAATAATTTAAGTTTTTAGGTTGAAATTGTTATTTGACAAACTTGTGTGTGAAGTTTTTTCGTTGAATGTTAGCAATTGTTTTTTTATCTAGGGTTGTCAAGTTATCTTGGTAATAATGTGAGGGTCAACCTATGAGCTACGATTTACTATTTACTATGGTTGTTTCATGAGGTGATTTAAAGGCTCTGTTGATTGAATAACTGGTTATTCTAGATGTAGATGTATTTTCTTGTTGTTAGCTTGCCAGAACTGCATGGTTTGCTAGATTGTAATTTTGGTTTATATCTTGGACTGTTCAAGGAAATGGAACTACTTTATTAGGTTTTAGTGTCTGCAATATCTTATATAGTTTTACCTCTTTCCTATACAATATGGTAAATCTTGCAGTATTTCTTGTAACAGATATTCTGAAGTCCGCGCTCTTGGCATTTGAAGTTTCGAAACCATGATGATGTCTGATCATGGTGTGGAGAGAGAGTTGTCGGAAAGTCTAACTATGCAGTGACTTGCAAGGTTTTTCAGTATTTGATGGACATGAAGGTTATGTATTAAAGGTCTAACATAAAAATTTTCTCGTGGTTGGGATTTCATTGGTAGCGTAGACTCTTACTAGCTAATGATAATCTTGTCGGTTTATGTTGTTATATATTTGCTTTTAAGATGCCACTATCATGTAATCTGCGTAGCTTCTTTGAATCAATGGCTAAAAATGTTACATTTTTATTATATTTTTCATGTTTGTGAATGTGATTCTGGCCCATACTGAAAATAAGAAAGTGATTGAAAAAACCGGGTGCTTTAGTGACCCATAAATTACCTATCATTTTCTGTAGCCGAAGATGGTATAATCTCAAGGTTTACAGGCATAATAGAATACAACAGTAGTAACAGTGTCAAAAACAAGCACCGTGGAATACATAGATACCAGCAAGGGCCCTTCCCAAAAACTGATGCCCTTGCTCATCTTAAACTCAAACAAACACTGAACTAGTCCAAGTCCCATATTACTCAACAAAGCCATAACTAGAGCTGTTTGTTGTCTCCCGGCCATCATATTACTGGCCTTAACTAATGATTTAAACCCACAGCACTCACTCTCCAAAACTGCCAAAACCTTGGCTAAATTTGCTACAACCACAAGATGCGCAAATGCCAGACAGAAGGGTGCTCCTAGAAACCCCAGAATTACCCGTAATCCTAGCATTCTAGAACATATTCCATAAGCAAACAGTGTACCAGGAACTG
>Ga0307509_10004187_pt1 | contig 21072 bp, 35 predicted proteins | sample 10_EM_MG_FD_202245 | JGI IMG/M metagenome (GOLD analysis project Ga0307509, IMG submission 202245) | Populus trichocarpa ectomycorrhiza microbial communities from riparian zone in the Pacific Northwest, United States - 10_EM | ecosystem: Host-associated > Plants > Roots > Unclassified | place... | reverse complement strand
ATGCTTCGGCCTTGGCCCACTGGGCAGTGGTCTCCCAAGCTTCGTTGGAGGCGTCGGGTCGGGATTGGATCGGTTTCTCGGAAGACATGGTATAGAAAATGTGGCAGAGGTGGTTTCAGATGAATCGATGAAAATGTGGTTGTGTGGTTGTGCGGGTGAGAGAGGTTGACGTCGTGTCTCCCCCTATTTATAGAAACGCCTCAGAGAGGAGCCCCTCTCGAACGGCGATGATGCCATCCCGCCCTGTAGCTCGAGGAGCGGAGCAGAAGCCGGCGCCTGCCGATGACATCACTCACCGATCTCGCGTATACGTAGTGGTGGGGGGCGGACGACGGGTGGATGAAGATAAGATTATCGAAATACGTAAAACAGTAGGGGAGGGAATGGGGGGTATCACAGAGAGGGACACACAACTACACTGTATGGACAAGGGACAGGGAGAAGGAGGTGATGGCAGGGAGGATACGGAAACACGAGGCACATAGTACAGGGCTTTGCTTGTCTCGAATCACACACACGAAAATTAACGAAATGCGAAAAAGGATGCCGTCCGGATGAGCCCAGAGTATGAAATAAACTCCCAGAATTCCCGGGACTGTAAGTAAGTCTCGGGTCTTGCAGTTTTTTCATACACATATTACAGTTTACCGGTACCTCGTGGTGTATTAGCGCAATCCGAGGTTTCCAAGTTATTTGCGCGACGCAAGACGTCTGCTCAACCCACTGTAACCCGGAGTCCTCACCACATTCCATCCCAACGTCGACCCAGTTCTCCCTGGCCAAGTAAGCAAAGGCTTTCGGACCCCGGTTTACTTCCACGGCTTGGGCTTTGATCACGAATGGCGGAGATTGAGCCACGCAACACGTTCCTTGTGCCGGAGATACACCAACGATGTGCCCCCTCGCCCGCCTCGGTGTATTCCACATTTTATCTCTCCTCTCTACTAATCTCTATACCCTCACGACGACTGAATCACTTGGACGCGTCACTAAGTTTTGGCACTACAGTTCGTGACATGACCTTCTCTCCGCCTCGTCTGGTCAGCTGAATAGCGTACAGATAATCTTCCACCACTCGCCATCTGTGGTCCACCGAGAGCTATTTCCCGCTCAACATACGATGTTGTTCTCAATGTTCGTCAAACCCCTGACAAGTCCGGGATAACCACGTCCTTCAGAGCCTACATCGGGTCGATGCCTCTCCAAACCAAATGGGAGCTACAATCTCATGACGTGACCGTTGTTGGGCGCCTTTGGAACGCGTCCGAGACGGTGACCGCCGATAGCCAGCCGATATGTTTTGTTTTGCTTTGGATAATCCGTCATTGGGGTCCAACCTTGTCCTCACTTCGCCCAGTTTTACCCTTGAGTACAATGTTTCTGTTCTGGGGCTCGAAGATACCGCGTCGCGCTCATTTCGGCTGCGGATTCGCACAACAATGTTCTGCTAGCGCAGGCATCTGAAGTCATCGACTAGCATTGCCTGCTCTCGCGGGGCAACGTAAACCACCCGCGACGATCCCCCTCCCCCCTGCTATGCAGAACTCATCAACGGCATCTACTCTAGAACATCCGACAGGACTGGAATACAACCCTCACGCCGGCCCGATAGTCTTGCTACATAATATGGCTGAAACGCTGGAGGTGCGAGGCAATCCTTCTCCGCGAATCATCGGGCGCCAAACGCGTATTTATCATCCCTTCACCGTCAGTGATCTTAACCTCGCGAGAAACGGCGGGGATCAATCAGCTTCCTCACCCTCCCATCCCAGCAGTGTGCAGCTGGAACTCCAACATCTTCCACCCGTAGGTGAATGCCCTCCTTCATGTCAATCGAGGAGGCGATCCCGACCCGCCCCGTCATTGAAGACCCAAAGGAGAAGTCGGGTTCATTGTTATAACTCCAAGAGCTGACGTACTAACCTCTTGGTTAGACTCCTCAATCGTTCGGTTTCTGAATCAACTCTTTGCGGGAACACTATCGGGGTACGACCCCGAGCAAACAGGCTACAGGATGACCAGCGTCTCAAGTCATTGTATAGTAACCCGACCGTAGAAGGCTCAATAGCCCGGCCCTGAGGTCCTGCCCACTCCCTGTATACCGCCCTCGTGAGGGGGGCTAGGGCCAGGAAAGCCTTTGAACGCGGAGGCACTGCCATTCGTCCTGCCACCCGGACTGAAGACCCCTCCGGCCGAATTCTCAGAACACGTTACGACGACGATCTTCCCCCCCGCACCGGTCCATTGTCCCATCAGGGAACTAGTCGAAGAACCCCGCCCGCCGTCCCCTCCCCTCGAGGGAAGGGATACCACCCCCTCGACCTCTTCCACCTCTTCCACCACCTGGTGCCGGTTACCACCGCGGCGAAATCGGGGCCATCAGGTATTCACCAGGGCCGAGCCGCGGGCGGTCGAGACGGTGGTCAGTGTTCTTTTGGAGATGAAGAGTAAGGGTGAAGCCCGTGCGGGCCCTGGAAACCTTCCGCGGTCGGTTTTAGCAAAGAATGGGGGGATTACAGGAACGTTGGGAACCGGGCGAAGGTTCTTGGAGTTGATTGACCTGGGAACCCTAATGGGGTGGTTGGAAACTGGGCCAGAGAACTCTTGGATTGATGTTGGTGCGGGAAGGACCGAAGACATCGGATCCCAGAGTTGAATGTGGACAGCACCCTGCGCCGCGAGGATGACCTGTATATCCTTTGATCTTTCCAACCCTACTATCGAGATCAACCGCGATACGGACTCTGATGCGAACCACAAACACGGGATCTTGTACAAGGGGATGATCGAGGCCGATGAACATAGTCACCAGCAACCAAGAAAACATTGAACGATGGAAGTAGAATGTTCCGGCAAACCCTGCTGGTCAGCCCGCCGTGCAGCCACAGAACTTCTTGCGAAAATACCGGGATAGTGGTGAGCCAATGCCGCGAGTAGTTGAACTACATGGGACGTACTATTTCTACCAAAACCCGCGGATGCTCACACTCACGCCGGGCTTCAGAACGGTCACCAGTTTGCACATGCCCGCAGAAATGTTGCGAACCCTGTGACAGGCCATGCTCTCGTCGAGATGCGCCGGGGTCAGGAAAAGAAGACTAAAGCTCCGAAACGTATTTTTTAGTCGTTTCCAAATGTGAGCATGTCGAATGTGCGTGCGTTTGTCGCGTCCCGCTGTTGAATACTCCTAGCGAGGGAGTTGAGCCCGGTTGGGCGAACCCTCCCTTGGGCTGAGAAAACCGGAGGTGGAAAGCGGTGAATGGAAACCCACGAATGCCGAACCCGCCGTGTAACGTTGCCACCCGCGACCGCGTCCCAGCCTATATAGTAGATCCTGCTCCAGAATGTTCAATATAAGATAAGCCGTAGGGCCGACAAGCGGCAGTGCCCACGACCGAGAGAACTCACAGAAATCCACCCCATTCTCTTTTTGACCACGCTGTTCATCTGCGTATCCATTAAATTTTCATTTCGTTCCTCGGCCGACACTCTCCCTTATTTCATCTATATTTTATCTCGGGCCCCATGCTTTGCAGTGCGTTTATTTCATAATTATGAGACAGGTGAACTCTTCGGAATAGTAGCTGCTGCCCGCAAACACAACGGCAGGTGCCATCGAACTAGACCAGGATCAGGTCGTGGGTAAAAACGATTTCAAATTTGCATGAAATTTGAGTCGTTGCACCAAAACTTGGACCAAAAAAAAATAAGACCCCCTCCCTCCGGTCGTGGGGATAATAAGGTAATGCCATCGGGGTGAGCCGGTTTTTGCTCCGCTCCTTGAGCCACGGGGCGGGAATGGCATTATGAATAGGGTGAGACCCGACGTCAACTTCTTTCGCTCGGCCCGCACAACCACACAACCATACTTTCATCGATCCATCTGAAACCACCTCTGTTACATTCTCTATATCGTGTCTTCCGAGAAACCGATCCAATCCCGACCCGACGCCTCCAACGAAGCTTGGGAGAACGACAGTGATCTCTCCGCATGTCATCTTCGTCGGAGAACCGGCTGAAGAGACTCGCTCGCCGCCCTTCATCACGCGGGAAGGGATCTTGCTACTAACTGGGGAGTTGCCTATTGACAGCTATTTGCGTTCCGATAGACCGCCTCCTACAAAATACAATTGTCCACATAATTATCACCTTTTGGTCGTATTGGGACCTGGCAACACGGTAGGAGACCTGGCCCCAACCCCGCGCGTTATGCCGGGGTGCCGAGCCCCAATACGATCAAAAGTAAACAACGAACTGGGGCCGCAGGTATTCTCTAATGTGGTATAGGCTACAGAAAAACGGAGTCCTGGGTAACGGGAAACACCTTGTCCTCGGGGATAGCGTAGTTGAATGCCCGTATAATGTCGTCCCCTAGTTTCCCTTTGCCCTTCATCTCAAAACATCCCTTCGGTATAGTGATCTTCGGCTCGACACCTTCGGGTGTAATGACGACATAATACATCCGAGTATTTGCGGGGAGCTTTAGCTTGTGGATCCTGAGTAGGCCAGTCTTGTTCACATCGTGTGACTTGGTATTCAGCGTGATTTGGCATATGACAAGGATCGGATCGGAATCGGGAGAAGGACGAATGACGATGAAGGAGTCTGCTGCCGGAAAATTGCTGGTCCCGGGGAGATAGTAAAGATTCTCGAGGAGCACGTCCGCTTCGACCGGTGGGTGTTCGCGGGATTTGGGCAACCGGATGGTCACTGGGTCGTCCTTTTTGTAATCCTTGTAGATGAAGTCATCAGGAAATTTACAAATGTGCTGATCGTGCCTAAATCAGCACATTAAGCGCACTTTAACACATAAAGCAAGTAAAGCACACCGGAATAAAGCACAGCGGCATTCCGTGAAGCATTTTTATTGATGTTTTTGGCTGGTGCCAAGCACGAGTAAGCATAAAGCACGTTCAGCACATTTGTAAAATTGCTGATGAAGTTTGCTGAACCCGGGACCGCCTGTGCGATTGGAAACAGACGGATCGTTTGCTCCTCCCTCAGAAGCTGGTGCATCCTGCTCTCGAAGATCCACCCGGCGGCGACAGCTGTGATTTCGTTGTACCGGAATAAACGATAAAGGTATGACATGTCATCGGCCCGGTGACGAAGGTGTTCATCCCAAAGACGTTTGAAAATATGCTGAGAGGCGACCCTTTTCACGATACGTCATCCTTGCGATCCACTTTGGGTATTCGGAGCAAGATGTCGCGGTGACGACGAAGAATGTCCCGGAAGACCTAAAGATGAGTGCAGGCTCCGGGAGGAATGAACCCGTTTCAACGAGTACCCAGATCCGCTTTTGAGGATCATCCGATGGGAACTTCAATGCGTCGTAAGCGTCGGGGAGCCTCAGATCTTTGAGTTGGGAGATGCCGCCTTCATGGAATAGGATGGCCCAGTCTTCGTGGATCTGCAAGATCGTGGGGAGACCGAGCGCAACACGGTAGACGAGGAGCCAAAGTAAGAAGACGGACTTTCCTAATCAAGCATCAGGTTCTGTGGGCGAAGGGGTGTGTGGGGGGGGTGTGGGGGGGGGACGAACCAATGCCGGGTTGCCCGGCGACCACAAAGAGGTCATTCCCACTTTCGTTGGACGATACGGCGGCCCGTTCAGTTTCGTAGTACTCGGGCCGTACCAAGACCTTCCGACTCTTGAGCCCCCAAGCATCGCGTAGGTCTTGAGATACCTCCATGACGCGGCGGGTGAGAGGGAGCGGGTCGGGGGAGATGAGGACGTCATCAATGGGGTCCTTACCCCTCTTGACGGGCTCATCCGCGAAGGGCGATGGGGGTCCCGTCCAAGATTATCTGAACAGAAGCCATTTGTGAGCTATGACGGCTGGGGGGGCGCAGAGGGAACCAGTGGGATTCTCCAAGAGAGAGTTGATTGGTTTCGTCTGGGCGGGGACGTGGTCGCGGAGAGACATGACCGGTGAGGTTGAGGAGGTCGGTGACCACCCCTGAACAGCGAACGCGATCGTAACCGTTTACATGAGTTTATCCCGACCAAAACCCCCTTTCAGGCGGTTTCAGCACCGATAAATTATGCCGCCAGAAGTCGTGCAAAGAGCGAGTGGCCGGCAATACGGTATACCGTGTACAAGCAAATCCGGGTAGATATCACAGCAAAACGTTTGACATCTGGAGGATCCCCCAGAGCTATCACGAGCTGAGATCGATGTGATCCTCGATCGGAAATACTTTGATATCGATCGGTATGTAGTGGCGGGGGCGGGACGACGGGTGGATGAAGATAAGATTATCGAAATACGTAAAACAGTAAGGGGAGGGAATGAGGGGTATCACAGGGAGGGACACACAACTACACTGTATGGACAAGGGACAGGGAGAAGGAGGTGATGGCGGGGAGGATACGGAAACACGAGGCACATAGTACAAGGCTTTGCTTGTCTCGAATCACACACACGAAAATTAACGAAATGCGAAAAAGGATGCCGTCCGGATGAGCCCAGAGTATGACATAAACGCCCAGAATAGAGAAACGAGGAATTGTGAGATGAAGAAGGAGTTTACGAAAACGAGAGGTGAGAGGGGAAAGTGTGATCGATTCTAGTCCTAACGGCGAAATGGAGGATACCAACGGATTGATGATGCGGGCGTTTTAATGTGATTGCTGTGGGGTTGTGATTCCTTCTTCGAAGGACCCCATGCGAAGGAATCTCGAAAGAACTTCTTCCGAGCCTCTCTTGAAAATATCTACACCGCGGGCGGGATCCCAGACACGAGTCGACTTGATGGGAGTCGTGGCCATGTCCGGCGAAGGGGGACCGACAGACGAGGACAATGCAGTGTCGTTCGAGGCCGACCTTGCGAGAACTGGGACTGACCGCATCGATAGCGTCAGCGGTGACAACACACGTTCCCTCACAGGTGACGATGTACCGGAACGTCGGCGCGGGGTCTGGACCGGCGAATATTTTGGGGACATGACCGGAGGGGTGTTACCGTTCGGCGGTGAGTACGTGTGAGGCGAAAGTAGCACGCGCGGAGAGCGTAAAAGAGGAGGGGAGTCGGTTGGCACGGGGCGGGATATGAGGGGGGTGAACTGTAGCTCCCCACTGTGCGAGGAGCGCCGCGAGGCATTCCGAGACAAGGTCGTAATCCTAGGTGAGGAGGTGTGGGTCGGATATTCCCCAGGCTGCGGTTTCGGGGTAGCCTGCACGCCCTGGCTCCGGTGCTGCGGAAGTTCGGTCTGTACTCCACGCCCACGATGCTTCCCTTTATATGTGAACAAACTCCCCTGTGGGGTTGCGGTTCCTGACCCAGCCCTTGAACGTTGCCTCGAGTGTCTTGGCGGTGCTGCATCGTCGCTGTCATCCTCGTCGTCCCCATCCATGCTCGTCTCTTCCTCCTTCGCTTGCCACGGGCCAAACCTTTCCTTCTCGTGCTGCCTCCACTCCTCGTTTTGGAACAAGAGGGAATTGCGGGGGGCGTCCTGGTCGGGTCGCGCGAGCTTCGAGGCGTACTTCTGAATGTTTGGCTCTACATCCCACGCATTTTTGTATGCCAACGAAATGGGGATACTAATTGGGGATCCATGTGCACCGAAGCCGGGGGAGGAAGGCGAACCAGGGAGATCTCCGCCGAAGAAAGTGATTGGACTCGCAGTCTTCTGGACGAAATTACCGGGGGGCGGCGCATCTGTCGACGGGAACACCCTCCTTGGAACAACACGGGGTTTCTCCTCCCATGGGAAGATTGGTGCAACTTTCGAACGATCAGGTGACGGTGAGGTTTCTCGTCCGGTCGTGGACCCAATAACGTCGAGATAATGACCTTCGCGAACTAGACTCTCTGGGATCTCTCCTGGCAAGGGGGCCTTGAAGAACGGACTGGGAGTAGACGGACCACTGTCGCTCGTGGACACCGAAACCTCAGTATATCGATTTGTCGAGTACTGGTGCGTCGCGTCATGAAGCTTACTTGGCTCCTTGTCCCATATGTTAGGGTAATATGTGTCAGGTAAGACTGAAGACAGTACTGGTTGTGCCTTTGGAGGTGGCTCTACTGCGGGGTTCCACGCTACTATGGGGGGGGAGACAGGTGCTTGGCGTTTGCGGCGAGGCGGGAATGGATGCTCCTCCTTCTTAATGTCCCCGTCAGAGGACTGCCCATCGTCACGAACGTAGTTGAAAGCGGTAAGGAGGTTCGTAGGCCGGAAGTGTTCACCCCCGACATCACCATTCTGGTGGTGCCGACCGGTATCATGATGGGTAGGTTTTTGGCGGTGGGAAGTGTGATGTCGGTGCTGCCGGCTCGAATGATGCGACCAGTTGAATTCGCGAGCATCAGCGGCATGCGTATCAAACTCGTCGAACTGATCACTGTCCGGGGCGCCGTATTGGGGAGGAGGTGAAAGGAGGAACTGACCAAATTTAGTCTGTTGCTGAGACTGTTGCTGGCCGGGGGTCAATGGAGAGGGTGGTAAAGAGAGTGGTTGACGGTACGGAGCAGGAGGTATTTGACTCGGGCTGGGGGTAGGAAGCGTCGTCATTCGGACAGGCGAGCCGGCACGGGGTGTCGCAGGATCCAACTCGATGTGAAGAGGTCTGGGTGTGTCTTCCATGGCGACTACTATCTCCGGCACGGGTCGTTCTTCCTGAACAGGTTCTGGCTTCTTGGGCCGCATGAGGTCGATGCGGCCCTCGAGAGGCAAAGATACGTATTCCCCTTCGCCAGAGCGGTTGATGGAGGTCGAAATAAGCCGAGACCATCCATCAATTGCCAACTTCCGAAGTTCCTCCAGGTCAAAGCTAGCCCCGGACGAGAAACCCGCCCCAAAATCGCCTTGATTCCAGACCGAGTCGTATTGTTGAATTTCGAACGGGTTGGCAGAGATTGTATCAGAGCGATAGTGCCGGTCATAAACTACGTCAAGGATCAATAATCAATCAGGCGAACCGCCAGTGAGGACCCCGGATTGGAACTGACCTGAATACCAACGATCGACAAGTGAATCGTAGTTGTAGACCTGTCCGCCATCCACCTGTTTGTTTAAGGAGGACAGCGTGCCAGGTGGGCGGGTGAGAATAGAATGCCAAGGTTTGTTGGTGCCAATGAAGTGAATCGCGGATATTTTTGGGCCAAACCGTTCGTAGGCGGGTGCATATCTGTTTCCAAGCGGGATTACGTCCTTTTCACGAGCAGAAAAGGAGAGGGGGGACGTACGTATAGGCTGCTGTCGGAGTGGTGTTGTATGTAAAGCTGAGCCTATTCCAGTTAGTCCCTCGCCACTCATTCAACAAGCCTTGGTCAGCGCCATCCCAAGAGCCCTTCTCCTTGAGCAAGTCCATGAGCTCCTTGAACTTGTCTTCCCCGGGTGAGAAAACCATCACGCCGGAATTGAAAATGTCCGGCCATCCGACGTCTGGCGCAGCAGAGAACTCGTGGTCCAAAGTGAACAAATGAGAGATAGGGCGGACGGGTAAGACATCGGAGTCGAGGTAGATGACCTTGGTGAACTGAGTGAGTCGGAACGCGTGGAGTTTGGTGATAGCAGCGCAGAGATCAGGTCTTCCTGCAAGGGATGGTCAGAATCGAGTTTGAGTGGGTGGGTTCGATATCAATCTGGTTGGGTTGGGAGGGGGGAGGTTCCACTGGCCCTCGAACGTTCTGATGGTTACCGCAACGTGCATGGGGATAAAATCGTAAACGGGGGTATCGTCCCGATGAGGGGCCCATCCAGATCCACTCCGTAGTCCGCAAGACCACCTGACCAATTCGCCCCAACCGCCTGAGATAGAACAGCGAGAACTCACCAAGCAATTCCAACCCCTTCCTGTCCTCATCCCCGAGGATTTCAACGCCGGTAACGGTGTCGAATGCACCCCTGAGGAGTTTGATAGACGAGACGTCGACGGTTTCCGGGGTAACCAAGCATAACGTTTGAAAATCGACTTCTGGGTCGGTCGCGGGAGTGGGATGGATATCGCGAAGGGCGGCTGCGAGAGTGAGTGCGCCGGGAAGATACGAGTCCGAGGTAATAAGAGTTACAAAAGCATAGCGAGTGGCCATAAAGATGCAGGTTGGGTCGTGGAGGTCAAGTACAAGGTCCTGCTCTTGAACGTGCCGGGTTGAGGAGTGTGAAGGAAGTTCGGAACGAGCCTTTAGTTTCAATCGGACGAAATTTTGATGTGGATTTGGACGGGTCGCTTATCAAATCCAGACCGATGGTCCCCCGTGGCTCCGCGAATTACACTCGCACAGATCAGTAAGCACATGTATACATTGGCTATTAGGTATAATCAGGAACTCGTGAGCGCCCCGCACAAACAGATTATAAGTTATCTAGGGGGAGAGATAAGAAAGGCCAGTCCTACACCACACTTGTATGGGCGATAGCCTTCTCCTTCGGGCCGGATATCTCGACGGTTTGAATTCCTATTGGAGTCTGAGCAGCACCAGCCTCAGTCGCCTTGTTTGGTATGAGCTCGCTCGGGAGTAGAACTGCAAAGGGAGGAACGGTCAGACAATTTTCTGGGGCGCAGCTGCAGGACGCACTGGCTCGGTCAATGGCAACGGGCAACCCGCGATGTCGGCCCCGGAGCATGATAATGCACACAATGAGCTTAGACAAAGGCTTGAGAGCCCCGCTGAATGAGAAATTATCTGTGGGTACCCCTAGCGTCAATCCGATGCCTCCGAACGCGGAGACCATCTCAAAAACTGTCACCCCGTAAGTTTTTTCGATAGATAAGGGCGGACGAAAACTGGACTTACTGATCCGAAAAAGATTGAACCATGGAGCATTCACATCATCCATGATTTTGCCCCGTTCTATAATGCAGACAAAGAAAATTCCCCACACCTGATGGCAGCGGATTCAGTAAGAAGGTTGGAGAAAAACGTGCTGCCACTCGCCAGCCACCAGATATCGAACGCGACCTGGCGCCTAAGATGCCAATGGAAGTACCGGCCCACTTTCTCGCCCCTGGATCCCCCCTCCTTCATGGCTGGCTCTTCGTCCTCATCCTCAGGTCCAACCTCGAAGACGCCGAGACTCCTCTCCTCGTACCTATGACGTAGAACGAGATGAGACGTCAGTCAAGGTTAATCCCAGATGTCAACGGAGGTGCTAACACGTTAGTCGATCGAATGCTCATCGCGACCTGCGGAATCGATCGTCGGTATAGCCCCGATCGTTATCGTACGCAGAGTGCTCGTACCGGGAAAACCGCGATGTACATCATTATAATACAGAGGAATCTGTCGGAGAAATGTGAGGATCCGTGCCCTTGGAGGAGAGTAAAGGAGACGGACTGGAACGACGGTGCCAGAGCAGCGATGGAAATTATGGGAAAACCAGACGCTCGGACAGCGAACGATTGGAATAAACCTATAACCACTTGGTCGCCCGGCGATAGTTCTTTCAGAGCCGGTAGTCCGATATTGAGAACCTTGAACGAGGTCCATTCGATTCCCCTTGATCATCGTCAGCAGATATCACAGTTGAGAAATGGGGCCCTGTCAACACACGTGAACAAGACCAGGGTCGCGAGCAAGAACCAGGTGACATGGGACGGGAACAAATAAATAAAACACCTGGGGGGGGACGGGAGGATCAACGCCGGGACCGGAAGGACCAACATAGTTCTTACCGTCGGGGGTGGTCCAATAAGAAGTGCAACGCCTGGTCGGCATGTGAATCCTCTGAGACGACCTTTGTAAAGATCCAGCTACACGTCACGCTGAATACACAACTTGAATGGGAGGGATCCGAATAGAAAACTTACATCAAGAACCTAAGGCTAAAGTGAATGGGCGTCAGTCCTAAATCCGCGACCGAATAGCGAAGGAGCGCACAAGATGGGCTGAATGTAAACGGGCGATTAGCTCCAATTGGGGGATAGTAAGGGGAAGAAACGTACCAATCCGTGATTGCCAGCAAGGATGGCGAAAATCATGGAGACTTATGGGGTACGGGATTAATGTACGCCTTTCGGAGGAGTAACCCCGCTCACAGATCATAACGTAGGCTTTCTGGAAGGGTATCATCCCCGCATCCACCAGGGACATTCCTCCCCCCGTGTACGCACCAATCACCTGACTGTATGGAATCAATGGGGCGACTCTATGAGAATTCTAGGGCCAGCACTCACAAGGCGGTGAACCAGGCCTTGGGAACAAGCCTAGGCTGGCCTGCAAAGACGCCATCGTACGTGGACCTCGTTTGCAACCAAGGGGTAATGATTATGAAGGGTATGAGGTTGAACGCCACGAAATACTTGAGGTTTGTGAACGATCAGAGAGAATCAGCGACGGCAGATTTCTGCACTCACAGCGAACACGAAGTAACTCAGAAAACGAAGGGCGCGGTACTCGATACCGCCAAGGTGTTCAAGCTGTTCGTCCGTCAGCTGGTCGGTAAAGAATTCTGAATTCCGCCCGACGATAAGCCCATCGATACTGCCCGGGAGCCACGATAGATAACGACGTCGTCCGTGGTTGCGTCCATACGCTGCGACCTTGTTCCACGCACGCTCGATGGAACCAAGAGCAGCCGTGTGCGCAAGCCGCTGGAAGATTTCGATCGGTCCCGGAAATCCCCCCATGTCTTGGTCTTTCCGCCTTGGGGGCCCCGAAGCTGAGGTGCTCTGCGTCGCCGTCGTAAACTGACGGGCTGGTGTGGTCGTCAGTACAAATCTGAACCGATTGCAGAAGAGACCTACTCGTTCGTTTCCGCATGTAGTTCCTGTCCGTCCTTCCCTGGACCGACTGCTCATCCCACCTGACACCAGGGTTCCCGTGCCCAGGCGTAGGGAACGTTGGTTCAATAGAGACAATAGATCGAGGGGAGGACGTGAACGAATGCGCGTCGGCCGCAATGCCTTGCATGGTATGTTTTCCGACCGGCAGACTTTCCTCTTCAAGGGGGTTTGTGCTGAGCCGTCCGTCCACCACCGCATCTTGAATCGCTCCATGGCCCAAACCCACGCCCAAACCGACCCCCGCCCCAGCGGCCAACGCGGCAACGATCCCTCCACCAGCAGACACGATGGGTTCATCGGGAGATATTGGTTCCTCTTCAACTTTCGGATCAGACGGATTCCGTCTGAATGAACGTTTCGCGATACTGTTCCAAACTCCACGTATCCGATGCTTCTCCCGGTATTCGCGCATTGTTGTCTCGCAGTGTTCCTTGAAGTACTGTTTGCGGATGAGGACCATAATCCACGATACGGTCGTCTTGAGGGTCCAATGTTTCAATGTCACGCAAACCGGACGGATGGATGTCAGGACACGCACCACATTCCCAAGGGTCATCTGAATGAAAAGCAATGCTTGCTGAAAACCGGTACATGTACTCAGGTTGACGGTTGAAAGACCGGTGACCGTTGACGCAGAGAAACAGAGAAATACACAGTCAATATAGGCTATGGTTCCATTCGCTGAACTCAGCATCCTGCACGGAGAAAAGATCCACGACACTGACGTATGTGGTATTGTCCGTTGGCAGCGTAGAAGATTCCGCTCAGAATAAGTGGCACAAAGGTGAAGAACAAGAGATGGACGCGGTAGAAGTTGGCTTCTCTCTTGACGAGTTCCTTCACGGCGGCGAAAGTGAAGGCCATCCTGGAAGGTCCCTTGCCAGATGGGTCCCTGCTAGGTGTGGATTGAGGTGGGTATTACAGACGTTGGGGGTTCTTATGCCTCTCTCCGTCCGGGAGCATGGATGGCATGCAGTGTTCATCGTCAACCCCCGATCACTTCGTCTAAGCCTAACAGAGCGCTAATCGTCGTGTTTGAGGGTTGTTGAGGGGAGGAGAGTAAATTTCCGCTGTCAGTTTCTGGCTCTGTCGGGTACAAGGCATGGTCTAGATACGTCGTTCAAGGCCTCGAGGTCCAGGGTCGCAACACACGCCATCGAAACTGCTTCCGGTTCTTGGCAATGTGCCGATGCTTCCGGCAACCTATGTGGATGGACGGACAACATTGATTGACCGAGATAGTCTACACGATAGCTAATCCATACGGGAAACAAGACCGGCGCGTCCACGTCGTAACCTCTCCTCCAGGTCTCCAGAACCCCCAAACACCTTCTTTTGTTCCTGATTCAAGAACCCGCCCATCCCTTTGGACTTGGCGCGGAGTTGTTTCTCCAGCTCCGACTCCCGCTTCTCCTGCTCGAGGAGTTTCTTTAGGTGTTCCTGGCGCTCGCTTGACATCTCCGTCGCATTTGACGACATCGCAGCCAATCGTGCGGTGCGGTCTGCCGCCGATTGGGTTTGAGTCGTTGTGGGGGACGGACTAATCCTCGATCTCTTCGGTGGTGATGGACGCCTGGGTGGACTTTGGCTTCGCTGTCGCTTCCTGTCGTCGTGGCTTGATTGAGACTTGTTACCATAACTTCGGGAGGGGGGAACCTCGTCAGATTCGTCAGACCGTGGCCATTGCCGCACATCGTCTCCAGATCTTCGCCGTTGGGGTGGACCGTCGACACTACGATCTCGCCTACGCCGGTGGTCATCTCTGGGCGAATACGAAGGGGATCTCCGCCTCGAGTGACGAGAATAGGGACTGGGTGAGCGCCGAGAACGCGAGCAGTCATCCCGGGACCGACGAGGTGGTGAGTGGGATCGTGAACGGTAACGAGTCCTCTCCCTGCTCCGGGAGCGGTCGTCCGATCGGTGTTTGCCTTTGTCCTTGTGTTTCCTTTTCTCCTTCTTGTCCTTCTTCACTTTGATACCGTTCTTCTCCTGAAGTTGCTTCAATCGCAAAGGGTTGGACATGAGGGCTTGGTAGGAAGCCTGTTCCTGTTGCTTGATGGCGAGCAGGGGGTCTTCACGGATTTTGGCGGCGGTATCCCGCGCAGTGTTCGCAAACTGGGTGGCGATAAAGTTCTTGTGCGCGGCACCGACCTTTGGGCACGAATTAGTGACCGCGTTGAGAGGTCCCAGGAAGTAAACTCACCTTGTCGTTCTCATCCCCCGTAAGGATCTTATCAACCCTCTTCTTTCCCAATAAGTAGTCCTCGAGGTCGTTCGCTGAAGGCCCGCTCCCTGTCGCTGGCGTAGAGTACATCCATTCTAGTTTCTCTTGCCGTTTCTTCCCCGTTTGTTCTTCTTGCAGTCGTTGAAGCTCCTGGAGCTGTCGCTCTTCCTCCTTCTCCTTCCGGAGTTGGTCCAATTTCTTCTTTTCTTCAAGCTGAAGTAGAGGTCAATGAGTCACGTTGAGGGGAGGAGAATTGGGCCAGGACGTACAGCCTTCTTCTCTTCGAGCCAGACCCGCTCCTGATTCTTTAAAAGGAGCGGATGCCAGGACTTTTTCATGTTCAGGTCGCCACCACCCATCTTGGATTATTGTCGAAGGAGCGAGAGGTAGAAAGCGTGTTGGGGAGGCACTGGGACGGTGTCCGCAGCCGTTGATGAAAGTGACTGGCGAAGGGTAGGGGCGCGAGCCACGTGCACGCGTCCACCCGTTACCTCCAACAACATCATAACTCACCCCAACTCAAGGTCGTGCGGTGACCAACGATGTCCATGGATCCAGACAGGGAACGACTTCTTGAAAGCGATGAGCAGGGATTGCCGCCAGAGCCAATGTTCGTACCCGTTCTTCTATTTACACACCACCTCCGGTTGACCAACATCAGGACCTTGGCAGCCCAACCCGGTCGATATACGCCTTGACAAAGCAGGAGATCACTCAAGGCATCGCCAACCGATTCGTGCATTCAAGAGTGTACATAATTCTCTACCTGTCCATGACCGCCCTCTCCGTGACGACTATCGCCTTGAGTATCACGGATGGTTGCCCTGGAGTGGCATTCTATATTCTCGAAATCGTCGTCAACACGAGCATGATTGTCGAAGTGGGAATCCGGTTCGTTGCGTTCGGGAGGGTGAGTTGAACCGTTACCCCGCTTCCGCTTATCAACCAGGCTTACGTGCCTTACGGTCCTTACGACCGCCCTCGGGATCAGCAATTTTGGAAGTCTCCGTTTAACGTCCTGGACCTCATCATCACGGTGATTTGTGCGGTAACCATCCTCGTTATATTTTTCGCCGGGTGCGGCTCCACCAGCAAGGAAGAAGAACTGCTCGACACGCTAATACTCGTCGCGCGGAACGTGCTCCAATTCGTACGGCTGGCGTCTGTGGTCCGACAGTGAGTGCACCTGCTGTTCGCTGACCCCCAAGGTCCGTTGCTAAACGGTGAACGCGTTGCACACAGATCTGGGCAATCGATATTTTCCCGTCCCAAACCAATCGACCTGAGCAATGGCCGGATTAATCTGGATATTGATATTGAAGATGATGATGACGAGAATGAGTTGGGACGGCCACCCATCAGAGATGGTGTACTCTTTGATGCGACGAGCCGTAACCCGACCTCGGACGCCGCCAGCCCAATGCCCCGGGCAGTCCAGGGCTTGGAGGAGAGGGGTGCGGAGGACGTGTGGGCTGAGCTCGGGTGAAACGCGAGAGATGAGCGGGACCGGGTGCATTGTGGCCAAGATTGTGGCTATTGGAACCGACGTATGTATTGGATTTGCTCTTCTGGATAGGGTAACGTTTTTGTAAAGTTCCGTCTGGGGACATTGCAACCACGGTCGTTCCTGGTCGGCGTTCTAAGCGAGTTGATGGTGATCAGAACTCCGGACGTAACCCGTCGCAGGTTGTCCCCTACCCACCCCTCTCTCCAGCAGAGGCAGCCGTCAACACCCATGTCCTGTCCCTCCTTCACATAACCCCCACCAGTTTCTTTCCGACATTCGTCTGCACAGTCCCTCAGTCGACGGTGAGGCCTCTTGAGCAGCTCTCGCCGTCTGTTCCCACCTATCTATGAACACCCCATACTACCACTCGGCCCCTTCCACTCATTGGTGGTCTCGCTCCAAGTCTTCCCCCAAGCTGACAAAGGAGAGACCGCGAGAGGCGACCCTATCCCGCACCTACTCTGTTTTGCAGGCAGATGGACTCATCCCCGATCGGCCAACAAAGCAGTCCTCAATGTTCGGAAATTTCACCTCGGCCATCCGTCTCAGACCGAAGAGGAACACCCACACACCCCCAGTTCAACAACCCCCAAAGGTCCTCAGTCCACTCATTATCCCACCATCCAACCCCGTCGAGCCCTATGGGCCCCTAACGTCAAGACCATTCTCGAAAGCTGTATCTGCTGTCACCGTGACCGACGAGGGTTCCATTGAACCAAAGACACCTTTGGACCTGCGTTTATCATATCAGAAGTCACTTGTGGACGCGGACCCTTTTGCAGCTTCGACTGGGGTGATGTTCTCCTCGCCTAAAGAGTCTCAGGACCTAGAGCAGCTCTTCGTCCCCCCCGACGCGAAAACGACAAAGGCGTCCCCGGTCTCACCTCGGACAGTGTTCAAACGACCCCATACCGCTAATCCGCAGCCCACTCGAGAACGGCTCGTATCTGAATCGACGGTACCGAGCCGGCGACCCGTGGCTAATAGGCCCACGCTTACTGTCCGGTGGGTAAACTCACGCGATCAAATCAACTTCCAATTACCCCTTCTCACATGCGGACCATAGAACCCCGTCGGATATACTGAATATACTGCCCAATCCACGAACGCGCAACGTGTCCGCGAACGACGGTTCCGCCCCGACCCCTGTCACCCCCAGCCCGGTCACCCCTGCGTCGCCCGCGACTTATAGTCGAGCGAAGAGCAAAAGTACTGACGGGCCTCGTCCCCACACTCGGCCAAGGGGCATGACGGATACCAGCGGCCTGCGCCCTTCCTTGCGGAAGGATCTCTCTCCGCTTACCCGTCAACCATCATTCACGCGATCCGTCATCACACCTCCCGAGACATCACCTCCATCACAAGCGCTTCCACCCGTTCCCTCCCTCAAATACCTCTCTGCCTCACGTGGTTCTGACCGGTCACCTACCGACCCGGGATCTTCCTCTTCCTCTAGTCTTTCATTCGCCTCCAGTATGTCCGAGTACGAGCTCATGTCCAAGAACGTGTGCGTGGAGGATAGGCGTCTACAGAGCATTCGCGATCAGGCCAAGGTCGTCCCAGAGCCGAGAACGAAATCTCCGACACGGATCCTGCGCGGAGCGCTCAACCCGACCCTCTCTCGACGGTCGCCCACAGCGGACGATCGCATGAACTCGGTTAAAAAGATGCCCTCACAGCCGTCCCTCCAGTCCAAGATCACCGGACCCCCTCCAGGATACCCTGATGACCGCTCTATGGGTGCGGATGACATCTTGGGCTCCCCCAAGTCCCTGAAGCAACAACGGTCCTTCCATCATCACCGAGTTCCTCTCCCTCCCCTACCGGCTTTGAGACACGCCACCTCGTTCACTCCCAGCGAAGTCTCTGTTTCGCAATCGGTGGATCTGTCGAAAGATAGGGAGAGGCAGAAGGACAAGCGGGAAAGTTCGACTTCCCTGTCGAAGCGACGGTTCTTGCCCGGATCGATACGCCGGGGTTCCACCTCCCATGCGGCCACCTTCACCTTTGACGATGACACCGGGTCCCTGATCATTCCACCCTCCGAGTTCGATAGACCTGATCGGAGCTCTCCCCCGCGGTTCACCAACCCCTTCGGATCTCCGGGTGTGGAATCAATGATGTTGCCGGCCACGTCGTCGTTCTACGACGACCTCGCGGGCAGTCCAACGACCATCTCTCACTTCCCACAATCTTCGGATCCTCCACCACCCGAGACGGGACCGCACCAGATTCTATCTGCGGCTCAGCTACTCAAATTGGAGGAGATGTTGGAGAACGACGAGCCCGATACTTCTTCGGACCCTTCCAGCCCCACCAGTCCCGCGGAGCTCGGTTCACCCAGAATTGCGACGCCTGCTGTCCCTCCGGCATTTGAGGAGTTCGGTTTCACCCATGGGTACCCGATGAGGAAGACCTCGTGGACCGATTCCATCGTTTCAGCGTCCACGGTTTTCTCCACCACACTCTCGGACAAGGTCGTGTTCTCCGACAAGGTAGAAACAGGCTCGACACTCTCGTTCTTCGATCAACAACAGCACCCAGGGTATCGCCCACGGACGACTTCCGGCAACCTTCCACCGCTAGAGCCGAATTTCCTGAACAAGCGCAGTCACTCGGCCTTGGCATCATCCTCGCAGTCGGCTAGTTCGATGGGGATCGAGTCGACTTTCGGGATTGAGCCCAATCAACCGCTGGGCGGACTCACACCCCCTCCCCGGCTGCGACCAAAAGTTGCTGCCGGAGTGAGGGCTTTGGGCAACCGCGGGAGCATGGCTCACATACAACCACTTTCTCCTCCACCTCTACGACGGAACCCTACAGGGACATCGATCTCGAGCCAGTCAACGTCATCCCGATCATCGTCTTCACGGAAGAAAGCAAAGCCACCACCACCTACGTTCAAGAGCGATCCTCCAGTGAAGGGGATTATGAGGAAACCCTCTTTCCTCGATATAGACGATGACGTAGAGGCCGACACGAAGTCGATGGCTCAAGTGTTGATTGGTGGGGATCCCTATCAACGGAATGTATCGATATCGTCCATTGACGACAGTTTCCTGGACCTGGGCCGTGAGAACAACTCGTTCGAGACCATCAGGACGCTGAGCGTGGAGGGTCCTGGCTAGGCGACCCATGCCTCATTCATCATCCTCTCTACCCAGTGCCGTATACGTTACTCCATCCCGTTCCTTCTTCCTTTTTTTTTTTTTTCCTTTACACTTGACACTTTCGAGTTCCGTGCTCCGCTGGGTTTTAGTGTATTATAATTTTTCTCCTTTGCATCCGCCATCATACCATCGTTGTTGCTTCTGTGTTTATACATACCCTTACACTTGTTGTCGCTTCACCTTGATGTTATTCTCTAATTTTGCACTCCGCTCATTCTCTCTCTCTCTCTCTCTCTTATTCTTTCCTCCGCCGCGATTTTTACCCGACTTCGCAAGGAACGAGGGCTTGTATAGAGGGCTCACACATTTTTTACTCGCATAAAAGTTGTGGAATCATTGCTCCGTAAATGGAAGTAAATAAAGCGCACTGGACCGAAATTCGTGGAGGAAAAAAAAAACACGGCGTGAAAAGGGAGAAACCTAATTTAGTCCTCCTCGTACTGATGATACCCGGCACGTCTCATCTGTCCCAGCCTGTGACGAGCCGCACCGAGGTCTTTCTCCAACCTCAGGATCTCGGCCTGCTTCTCCAGTTCCGCCTTCTTGAACTCCATATCCGCCATCTTGCTATAGTCGACGTCTTCCGCCATAGCCTGTTTCGCGGTCACGGCCTTGACCTGTTTTACCAACGCCCTGCACGCCTCCGTCACCGCCTTAGCGGCCAACTCCAACTTTTCCTGCGTTTTCGACATCAGATTAGCCTTGACACGCGAGGCGGCAACGAGCTGTGCCGTCGCAGCCGCGACTTCGTTCGAAGCGACGATGAGCTGCTCCAACGAGTGGGTACCAGAGATCACACCATCGGCGCTCTCGATGAGCAAATTAGTCGCGAACGCGACTGATCGCGCAGCAGAAATGAGACCTTCCGTCCACCTATTATGCTTCTTGTAGAACTGCTGGGTCGTGCTGGATCCCTTGCCCTCGGCGACGATCTCCTGCTGAGAGTCGGTGGCGGCCTTGATGAGGCGGGCGATAGCGCTCGTGATCGCCATGGCTGCGTGAAGGATGGAATCGTGGACTTGGAGGTCGACGGCGTTGTATCGGGAGGAATCGCGAGGTCGGGACATGAGCCGTTGGAGACGTTCGGTAGCTTCCTCTATCGCCCGAGCGGCACCCAACATTTCCTGTTCGACGAGGTCTCCTAGGTCACCACCGGGCTTCAGAGCACCAGCCTTCCCGCCCTTTGGCACGAGGCCGTCGACCGACTCCGATAATCGGAGTAAAGCCCCGCGGACCTCAGAGTTGTTCCTCATAACTACATCTTTACGCTGGGGGAACTGAAGCAGGTCGAGTTTGTAGGACTGAAGATTGAGGAACAGGCGGAGGCCGACGTCCCCAGCATTCTTGGCAACGGAGACCAACTTATCCGAGGCGTCATCACCGACGAGACGGGTAACACCCTTTGCGTTGATCAAGACGTCAGAGAGTGATTGGGCGAGC